>Ga0228710_1007638_pt1 | contig 15862 bp, 7 predicted proteins | sample MedpolnodulmetaG_FD_177995 | JGI IMG/M metagenome (GOLD analysis project Ga0228710, IMG submission 177995) | Root nodule microbial communities from Medicago polymorpha collected in Santa Monica, California, United States - pink nodules | ecosystem: Host-associated > Plants > Roots > Nodule... | reverse complement strand
ACAAATTAGATTTTTTTTTTTTTTTTCAAATTAAAAGCTACCCATTACAAATTGGATCCATCTAATTAGTCGGTCATTGTGTCAGATACCGAATTAAAGAAAAAACTCTACTTATAAATTTCATAAAACTTAAAAACTAAATTAGTTTGTAAAATTGGCAAGTGAGACTTTTAATAAAGCTGATCAATTACAATTAAAACTAAAGCTAACAAAATTATCTTTCATTTTTACATCTCTAATATATATTGACATAAATAGAATCAATTTTTAATATATTTATTTTGTAGTCATGTTATTGATGCAAAATATTTACTAGTTTAATTTACATATTGATCTTCCTCCTCCGAGAGATATCTTCCCTCTCAATCATATTTACAATTAATCCATTGAAAAATTATAAATTTTAACTAATACTAGTATTTGTAAGAAAGAAATACCAGTATTTGTTGTATATAAAGAAGAATATTTTTTACTAAAATATCATATCCTCATATAACTATAGTATATATATAGGATCAAGTGCATCTTATAAAACTCTTTCAACTACCACTTTTTTGTGTACACTGAAAACAAAGAGAAACATTACATCACCAAAAAGTAAAGCCAAAGAAGCCAAGAGAAATCATTAAACAAGTGTTGATTTTGATTTGATGGTTATATTCCTATGTAAGATCTCTATAAACAACTGTAACAATATCCCTATAACTCTCTTCTCTTTCTCACCTATTCTTTCTTTTTCTACCTCTTTTAAAAATTCATTTGTTTCCCTTTAGCTTCATGCATCACTTCTCAAACATGTCATCAAATCTAGAGCTATTTCTTGTAAAAAGTGATAAAGAAAATTTGATCAATGATCAAAACCTTGAAGGAAGTTCCAATTCACAATGCAAAAAAGAAGAAAATAGTGATAATCATGAGATAGAAAAAGAAGAATGCTCAAGAACTTCATCGTCGTCGCCATCAGCATCAGAAGCAGAAGAGAAGCTCAAAGAGAAAGATGAAGAAGATGGTTTCAGAACTTCATTACCATCGTCGTCGTCCTCAGAAGCGGAAGAGAAGCTCAAAGAGAAAGATGAAGAAGAAGATGGTTTCAAAACTCCAACATCTTTGGACCACAAGATTTCAGTGCTCACATGTCCACTTGCACCAAAGAAAATGAAACAGTGTCTGAAAAGGAGAGCAGCACCTTACAATGATCAGTACTTCAGTTGCAGACAATTACCACTTGATCTGTCAAAAGAAGTTGAATTATTATTATTCCCAACTAAGCATATTCCATTATCTGATTCATATAGCGCCAAGAAAATTCGAAGAGAAAATTTGGAACCGAAATGATGCAACTTTTCTGCATAAAATGTTTGTATCAGAGTTTCTCTGTGTAATTGTACGTATACATTTTAAAGGGGTGCAGGTGCAATTAACTTCTACCAAGTTTTGGTTAGTATATATTGTCTTTCTTTTCTTTTGGTTAATTATATGCGTTAATAACATTTTATTGTTTTTTTCCCTAAAAAAAAACATTTTATTGTTTTATTTTTTATTAAAGACATTTTATTGTTTTATTAACAAGGTTTTAATTTAAGGAAAAAACTTAGGTACAATTTTTAGGTGCTTTTCTTATGGTTCTTAACTAAATTCACCATGATTTTCTCTAATTCATTATATCCAAAAAAAGATGTATTTTCAGTTAAGAACAATTAGAAAAAGTACCTAAATTTTATCCTTAATTTTAAATGTGGCTTGTGCTATCGAAGGTTGTCACGTCACATAATCACGGTGCAAATTATTAATTAATTTGTCCCTAAATATTATGCCTCTCGTGTGAATCACGTGAAATAGAAAAGTTTATTGTAATATTTAATTTGTTAATAATTAATATTGCATTTACAAATTTATCCTTAAACTTTTAAGGGAGAGAATTAGTTAATGTATAGGTTAAAATATTTATTATAAATTGCACAAATGATATAATATAATGAGAGGTATGCGATAAATGAATGATTAATGCAACTGAAAATTTAAAAGAATTCTTACAAAAAGGGACAAGAACAAACTCAAGAGAGTCTTGTATATTTGGGACGGGGTATTAACTTCTAATCAACATTTTTGGCATATATATAAAAGTACATAGTTAATTCCTTTAAAAAAATTGTAAATAAATATTAGAATCATAAAATTTAAAACTAGTGTCATGGGTTCAAATATATAAAACAATATTAGGATCCAAAATTATAAAATCATTAGTTTTATGGAGTTTTTAAATCTCATGGAATGAATTATATCTCAGGAGTCTTAGTTGTGTGTTGGTGGATGTGGAGTGTTAGAATCATTTAACTTTGGATTGTACTTTTTTTGGAACAATTTGGCAACTTGTTCGTAATTGGCTAGGAGTTCATTCAGTTCATTCACTCGATCCATCTATTCTTGCGGATCATTTTTTACAGCTTGGCAGCTCTTCAAGTTACGCAAAATCAAGGAGCTCTTTCATGTTTTTGATCTGGTTTGCTAGTACTTGGGTGATTTGGAATGAAAAAAATGACATGATTATTCGTGGCAAATAAAATTCTCCTAATTAAACTTCTTTTCTTTTGGTGGTTTAAAGCTAAATTAGCTTTTTCTCCGTATCAGTTTCATAATTGGTGTCATAGCCCTTTTTTTATGCTTGGGTATTGGCTAATGTTTGTTTGTTATTACTGAACCTTTGCTGTATTTTTTGGCTTTCTTCCCTGATTACATCTTGTGTTGGGAATATAGTATGGTAGTAGTATATATCATTTTAATCTCTTAAAAAAAAGAAGAGTAGTGTTATTTGAACATCCATTTATTTGACAACCAAATGTACAACCATATTTTTACTAAGAAAATCATGTGTTGGCACGAAAATCAAAGTAATAGAGAGAAAATAAAATTATAATGTGAGTATGAGAGAGAAAGTTGTCACAAAAAAGTTATTATAAATTGATTGTACAGTATCATTTCTCTAAAAAAAAAAAAAAAACTCATGGAATGATGATTGAGGTGTACATCATAAGTCATATATACATCTGCCCTACTATATATAGGTGACGCGCACGCAGTCAGATTCCTTCCTGGCCGCTGCTGCAAATTAAAAAATGAATTTGTTCGTATAGTTACTAATTTTGGAAACAAAAATGTCAAATGGATCACTGAATTAATTGTTTAACATTAGGAATTAGTTGTTAAAATTTATACCATTTGAAAGAAATGACATATTGTCGCCTACGCAACATGTCTTTTAAAATGTTACAAAGTATATGCTTCTAGATATGTATTAGTAACATTTTTGTTAATGTAACAACCAAATGTTGCCAAAGGGTATTAATGCATTGCCGTGCATGGAGGCAGGCCTTGCCCATAGAACCATGAATGCCTCTCATTTTAAAATTGTGGTCACGTTTGCGATTAGGTAGCGAATCTTTATATTGTGGAAAAACACAATCAATGTAGTTGAAATTGCTTATGTGATACATGTATGCAAGGTCTGGGGTTTAAATCCTGGCGACCAAAAAAAAAAAAAAGTTGTGTTATTGTTTCGTTGCAAAGACCTCAAAATCTTTTATATTGCGGGCGACAATGGAAAATCATTTATGGGAAAAAAGGCTTGCAACAGCCAACACTACTAGAAAAAGCAAAATTAGCGAGGGAAATTAGTGACGGAAAAAATGAAATTCCTCACAAATTCCTTGGTCACAAAATTTAGTGACGGAATTAGAGAGAGATTTCACGTTTTCCCTCACTAAATATCATTCACTAATTTTTGTTTTTTTAGTAGTGCAACTAGAAGTTTTATTTTTTATTTATATTTTTTTGAAAGGATAGAGGTTTTACATATTAATTGTCACCTTTATCTATCCATAGTATTTTATAACCTTAAAGAAATTGTAATCATTAAAAATTTAAAATCTCCCTAAGTAGTATTTTAATAGCAATTGTTTAAGGTGGTGTAAAGACAAAAGTTTTCAAAAGATGAATGTCAAGTATATTATAAACGGTTATATGCGTTTTAGTAGTTAACTTTACTGCTCCGACCAGTTACTTTTGTACTAGATAAACATGTTGGTGCTATACACACACTAACTTTAGGAAGAGAATTTATTCTCATTGATTTATTCTCAACGTAAACAAACAAAATCAAGATTCATATTTGAAAGAGTTCAATATGGTTTTCATTTTTATTCTGTGTCTCTTATATGATTCTTCCCTTCCAGTTTACGCTTGAAGAAGTTAGTCTTTGGATTCCATTAAAATAAAATAAAGCATGAACCAGCTCTTAACAAGGCAATGATCACATAAAATATTATTTTCTGTAGCATGGATAGGGAACTTGATTTTTACAGAATATATACTGCCATTTTTCTGCTTTATTTTGTACATTTCCCTACGAGTTTTGTGTGTATGTGTTTGTGGTTTGGGAAATGATGCGTTTTCTCTGCAATATTTGTACACCTTTGTCTAGGAATAATTTGTGTATCTATGAGTGATTTGTCCATGATGTGTCGTCATAGTAAGAGTTTGAACCTATAACTTTAAACGACGAGTTTAAGAAACATGTTTGAGGTTTAGAAATTCGGACAACTATTATAATTAGTGGTGTTTATATTTAAATTGATTCAAATCAAAACTGCAAATTAAATAAATCGAAAAAAGTTGAAAACCACACAATAATATTTTATTGGATCAAATTCTCAATTTTATTATCAAAATTGAACGAAACCATATACAATTTATTAGTCTGATATATTGTATTAATTTTTAATTTTATTTTTATTTTTAATAATACTTATTATTTTGATATTTTTTTACCATTTGGTGTTTTAAACATAATTATTCGTTATCATTCCATAATGTTAAATTTTAATATATAATTGGGTTAAATATATTTTTGGTCTCCCAAAATATGTTAATTTTTCATTTTAGTCCTTACAAAAAAAATCTACAGATTTTTTTAGGGACTAAAAAAGCTATTAAAATTAAATAAGGACTAAACTTATAAAGTCCCAATCTTATAGGGGTCAAAAACATATTTAACCCTATTAATTAATATTAACATAATTTTTTATAATTGTAATTTGAATATCCAAAAAATCAAATTAAATTGAGCTGTATTTATTTTTATTTTTTTTTGGTACAAAAGAGGGTCAAAGGCCCAAGTTGAGTTGTATTTAATTGAACCGTATCTATTTTTTTTATAACGAGTCATCTAAATTGAACGGCGTGTATATTTTTTTAGGATCAATTGATTTTTTTTTCTTCCAAAACTGATCCAAGCCGCAATACAAACACCTATATTTTTTTTTGACAAACACCTCTAATGGTAGTGATGCAATTAATAAACTTGATGATTTACTTAGTTATATGATTATGTTAATAAGTTTTATTGTGTGTTTTGATCTGGATCTCTAGATTCAAGCATGATTTTTTAAGAAATTATATTATATTATATGAGTTGATTGTATTACATGTATGATGTATGTATATCATCAAGCGGTGTCTACGAGTATAAAAAAAAGAGTTAAATGTGTTTTTGATTCCTATAAATATATCAATTTTTCGTTTTAGTCCTTCTAAAATTTTCCTTTAACTTTTAGTCTTATAAAATTTTCAGTCACTACTTTTGGTCCCTATTCTTAAGCCAGTTTTAGTTTTTTTTAATGAAATTGTGATGAAATGTGTAGAATATTGTAAAAAATCTTTCTCAAAAAAAATTATAATCTTTTAACAAAACATAAATTTAATATGAATTTTTAACCATTAAAAATATAAAAATTCATATTAAATTCATGTTTTGTTAAAAAATTCTAAATTTTTTGGGAGAGATTCTTATAATATTATAAATTTTTCTGCAAAATTTTGTTCAAAATATGAATTCTACATATGAGTATAATTTAAAGGAGGGACCAAAAGTGAAGATGGAAATTTTTTGGGGACTAAAAGTTGAAGGAAAATTTGAGAGAAACTAAAATGAAAAGTTGGTATATTTATAGAGAACAAAAACATATTTAACCTAAAAAAAAACTTTAAATAGTCTTCTATGTACAATTCGTCGGTGAACTCCGTAAACATTGATATGTAGCGGTTTGATTTTAAAGTATGGATTTTCTATTTTTCAACACTTGAAGGTGGTACACCATGGCAATAAAAACTTAAAAGTTTAAATAGCTAATAAACATAATGAGTTGTATTTCTATCAAATTTTTGTAAAGGTCTTGCCTTTTCTCAAACTCGTCATAACCTTTTTGAAAAATAGTAGAGACAATTAATGTACAATCTGAATTTAGTTTGGTTTATGTAAAATTTAAAATGTTTGGAATTTTTTAAGAAGCCCCCGTAGGAGTGATTGAAAATTTCTTTTGCAAATCACTTGTCTATATCGGGCTATATAATCTAAAGCATTTATAGACTATTTGAGATTATATCATCCAAATCCCCTAGAAACTCAAAACACCTACAATTTACTCTGGTTCGTATACATTTTTTTTTTGCAAATTTACACAAATTTGCATGCAACATGCATCAAACCCAACTATAAGCAAACTATAATAAAAGCACATAACACATCATAATTATAATATTTGGTGGTAGAAAATATTATATAATCTCAAACTATACAATGCCCAGAAAAGAAAAAAAAACACACAAATTAAAGAACAAATGAATGAAGAAATGCAGCCTAAACTTTTGTTTGGTAGCTGTAAAGGTTTGAAATGTAATGAAATAAACATACTTCATTTCAAAAATGGCACAACGTGGGTGGTTTAGATTTTGGCTATTTTGGTTGTTGTTTAGGTCAAATTTTGTAATTGATGAAAAGAGGGGAGAATTTGATTCTTGCTTATATAACGGGATAAACTTGAAAGTTTGAAGGGCGTGCGAGAAAGACAGGGGCTAGGAAAAGTAATTCTCAAAGTGTTCATAGATTGGACTTTTTAGTGGTTTACCCACCCTAAACAGCGCCTCAAATTATATAATAAGAATGAGAGTAAAATAAAAAATTCAGAGAGTGCATAAGAAGTTAGTAGGGTGGAAAAAGAAACTAACCCCTTATGATCCCAAATTGAAATATTTTTTGGCCCGAACCCCCTTATGTTATTTATTTTTTTGAAGAATTATGTTATTATTGTTATGTGGGTCTAAGCAAGGGGCTTCAAGCCCCATTTTTTTTTTCGTTGAAAAAAAAATAATTTTTCAAAAATAAAATTGTTTTTCATTTTATGGGAAATTTGTATTTGGGGATGTAAAAAGGGTTTTTTTTAACTTTGGTGGTGTTTAGGCCATAACATGTTGGTTATGGTCTAAATTTACAGGCTTCAAAAAAATTGACAGCCTACCTTGCACCTAAAATTTTCACTAATTATTAACAATTTGTGCATGATAATTTACATATTTATACAACTTGACGGAGGGTCGTAGATAGATATAGTTTTCTACTTGTTAGTTATTTAGTGTTTTAGTTAAAAGTCATCTAACAAGTATCTTAAGGGTCTTGTCTAAGGAAATTTTAAGAGAAATCATGTCTTGAAAATTCAAGTCAAATATTTATCATAGTTATAAATGTATTATTTTCTATACTAAAATCACTTCTTTTGACTTAAACAACGTCATAAGGGCATTTGTTAACATTTTTATTTTATTTTTATTATCTATGATTTGTTTAATCCTTCAGATAAGAGCTCTTATGCTTAATCTTGTATGTACAAATCCTTCATTCTCAATAAGAGGTAAATTAGATTGCATTACTTGAATATTATAGTTTTACAACCAATAACATATTATCAATCTAAATAAATTGTACACCAATTGATTCAATTCAGTTGTGTGGAGACTCCCATAGCAAAATGATGTTGCTAAAAGAAACAACACCACATTCTTTTTCTTTTTTGTTCAAATAGTCTGGTGATTAGAGCTCACACATTTTAAATGTGGAGAAATGAGGTGTTCGGAGTTCGAACCTCAACTCTTGCATATAATATGCAATATCGCAACATATTCTTAATATAGTTAAGACATCCTTTTCTCCATACACACAATGTACCACCCCATGTAAGAGTGTGTGAAAGACAATAAATATGAGTTTTTTTTTCGTGTGAGAACCACATGGACATATGTCACTATTGTATGTAGATGTATAAATGGTACATGTCACCCGAAATGGTCTGTCTATGTATCAATTCCCCTTTTACAATCTTATATTATTTTGCATTGCATATTTGGGTCTATGTTATTGCATAGGCTGTACACCTATTCTTCCTTCTACAATACTAAATAAATTATCTCCTTATCCTCAATATACAAACAAGAGTAGAGATTTAACTCTTAAAATATGATTTTTTTTAATTTAAAATAAAAAATAATGAGAGATATGGAATTAAAAAATAAATAAAATTCAATAATGTGGTTGAAACCTTAAACATGTGGTCAAAAACACATTAGTATTTGATTCTTGCATACGAAGAAAACATAATTAAAGGAGAGAATCGATCTTATATGTCTAACGAATATTTTGATGAAGATTAATCACAGTCTATGAAGCACGTACACGCTTGAGATTAGGCGTGTCTCGATGTCTGACACGTGTCGTATCTGACACCGACACAACACTGACACATGATTACAATGCATTATGTAATTTTTTTAAATGATTAGTGGTATCAACGTATTAGTGTCTGTATTGTATTTTGTGTCCATGTCTATGTACCATTGTTTCATGGATCACAATTAAACAACATTCGATATATGTCACATCTATAATATGGTTATAGAAAAAATTAAATAAAAAAAGCAAAAGTCTAGCTAAAGGAGAAAAGACAAATTAAGAAGTAGTTTAAAAAGGAGGGAAGGATTTCTAAACAAAGATTAAAACTAAAGTTGACCACTCATTTTTGATGCATAAAATTCACGAACGTGTCAACAAGTTATCACCGAAAGTACAAATCACATGGAAAACAAACATAACATAATACCAACAACATGGAAACATAACAACAAAAGATTAGAGTCAAAGGTTAAGTGCACAAGCACTTTCTCTACATAACAAGCAAATCTTGTCTACAATGACACAAATACCCTCATCTTTATAATCAGTATAGAAGACGTAAATAGAAACAAGTTGACCGTTTCTTTGCCTCCAAAAAAATCCATAACAGTAACCGACCTCTCCTTCTTCCCTCAATTTCCTCTCTTCCACTTCTCTACCAAAACACAACACAAACAAAAAAAAAATCACAAAAAAAAGAAAACATTATGATAAAATAATAAAAATTATTATTATTAGTTTGTTTAGCAAACAATAATAATAATACTAAAATTCAAACGCTTACATTCCATTCATATTTGTCATAGCGTTTTCCATTCCATTTCCAAAACCTCCTGCCGCCGATGGCCACCATGGAACGCCGAAAGACGCTGACCATGAATTGGGACGGCCTCGGCGACGACGAGGACGACTTACATTTCTTTGAAACCTATAACCGTCTCTCCACCGCCGTCCCCGATGACTTAGCTTCTTCTTCTGATGAAGATGATGATTATGAAGATAGCCGGTTATCCTTTGCCTCTGCAGTCTCCTCCATTCACCCCGCCAAACACCGGAAGCCGGAACTTCCCCCGGCTACCGGCATTGCTCCAAACTATGATATATGGATGGCTGCTCCGGGATCCATCACAGAAAGAAGACGAAGATTGCTTGGAAGTATGGGATTAGATGAAAATAAAGAGAATCTTAAAGCCACTAGCATTGTTATTAGCCGCGCCATCACGAAAAAATTCGAGAACAAGAATCAAGAAACTCCTGTCTGGTCAAATTCCATTAGAGATAATTCATCTTCATCTTCATCTTCTTCGGTTTCCAAAAATACTACAACTTCATCTGGTTCCCCTCAGCAAAAATCTGATCATTCTCCTGCTTCATATGTCCTAGTTCGATCGCGATCTGAAGGTGAGATCGATTCGTTCTGTACAAAATTAAGAAAGGAGGAGATCATAGGAAAAATTTCAAAGCAAAGGTTAACAAGAACTAATACTGATATAGGCATGCCGAGCACATGTGCTCGGCATGCAGATATAAACAGAATTATTGTGAGGGATTCTGGAGATTCCTCTGTCAGGCATTTACCATCGGCGTCACCGATGGTAACATCCAGCTCAGGACTTGGAGCATTCTTTTTAATAAAAAATTTAGATACTGGAAAAGAGTTTATTGTAAAGGAATACGGTGAAAACGGAACGTGGAATCGGTTAAGCGATTTAGAAACAGGTAAACAGTTAACAATGGAAGAATTTGAGAATACCATTGGACATAATCAGTTTATAAATGATATAATGAGACGACGTAATTACGGAAGAAACGATCGATATGGTAAAAAGCTAGGTTCAGATTCTTATATATCCAGAAGTTTAAGGTTAAGTAAAAGAAGAGGTGCTTCATTGTTGAAGAATATTAAAGGTGTAGCAAGTGGAATTGTTGGTGAACGTGAAAGAGAAGTTGTTGTACCACAAGTTGTTGATCAAAACAAATCTCAAGGGAAGAATAAATGGGTTAAGGTTAGACAAAGTGGGAAATCACAAAAAGAGCTTTCAGCTTTACATTTGTGTCAAGAGTTTCAAGCACATGAAGGGTGTATTTGGACTATTAAGTTTAGTTTGGATGGAAGGTTTTTGGCTACTGCTGGTGAGGATAAAGTGATACATATTTGGGAAGTTCAAGAATGTGAGGTTATGAGTATGAGAGCTGAGGAAGGGAACCTTACTCCTATTCATCCTTCTTTGATTTGTTCTATGGAAAGAGAGAAAAATGTTGATACTCATAGTTCGGTTAAGAAGAAAGGGAAATTTGGAAGTAAAAGAGGAGGAGGGGCAGCTATTCCTGAATATGTTCATGTTCCTGAAAATGTTTTTACTTTTTCTGAGAAACCTTATTGTTCTTTTCATGGTCATTTGGATGAAGTTTTGGATTTGTCTTGGTCTAGATCTCAGGTATGGTTTTAGTAGTAGATGAATGTTTTTACTTTTGTTTTGGTAATGACAAGGTTTTTAGATTACATTCCCAATTGTTGAGGTTATGATTTGATTGTGAACTAAGTTTTAACTTATGGTCACACTTGTGGCATGATCTCTATGCAACTCGACACATCTCCATGACACTGATACATATAGTTACTTTCAAATATTTTATTTTGATATATGATTATCGATATTGACGTGCACTGTGACATCTATGGTTTCTAGTATTTGTGTCAGTATTTCATTACGACATGGACAATTGCTTTCAAATGTAATTGATGTGATGTGATCATAGTATTTATTCTAGAGGTATCAAAAATATTTTTGTGATTGCCAATATTGACAATTTTTTTAAATCTAGTTTTTTTAATTTAGATATATATTAATATGTAGTTTTGGAAGCCACTAAGATCTTGACATTGAGAATGGCATTTTAGAACTTTGGTTGTGACTCAATAAAATGTTGAAATTTTCTACTTTTTTTACTCTTTCTATTAACATAGATTTTGTTTTTCATTGCAGCTACTTCTTTCATCTTCAATGGACAAGACAGTGAGATTATGGGACTTGGAAACCAAGACATGCTTGAAATTCTTTGCACATAATGATTATGGTAATATATTTGAACATTTTCTATTTTGCAGTGTTGTCTTTTCTTTTTGGTATATCTTGTTGGATATATGTTGTTGGAAATGAATTTTACTTAATTGGATATGGCAGTAACATGTGTTCAATTCAACCCTATGGATGAAGATTATTTCATTAGTGGTTCCCTTGATGCTAAGGTCAGAATGTGGAACATCTCTGCTCGTCTTGTTGTGGATTGGACTGATATTCATGAAATGGTTACAGCTGTTTCTTACACCCCAGATGGTCAAGTATGCATTTTTTTTTCCTCTACTTTATATTTTAAAATTATCAACTTTCTTAATTGGGTGATATCATTTTGTTAGTTAAATGTGTGAGGTGCTGTCACAATAATAGTTCTTGAATATGCTGAAATTACAAAAGCATGCCTAAATATATCTTTTGTTAGTCAATTTAGTCCGCCGATATATCTTTAGTTAGATAGCATAGTTTTCGAATGCTTTTTTTATTAATCAATTTAGCCCATGAATTTTCTACGAAATATACACTTGCCGATGTATATGTAATATTGATACATTAAAGGATTATAATGATAATATATCACATATTTAAGAAACAAAATGACTGTTTGCCAAATTCTAATTTGTTTCGTTACTAGAATTTTCACTTGTAATTGTACAATAATTTTGTCAAATTTTAATAATTATACATTGATTCTGACAAAGTTTAATGATTTATGTTGGTTTTGTTCATCCTTGTATTGTAGGGTGTTCTAGTTGGTACACAAAAGGGGAATTGTCGTACCTATGGCATAGAAGGTATTGGTTACTCTACTTGTCTCCTATTCATATTTATATTATATATATATGATCATAAATCAATTTAGAATATTAACAAATTATTTTACTCATAAATTTTATATTCTAAGTTTTTAACCCTCATTTCTATATGGCAACCAGATTATAAATTAACTCAAACAAGCACAATTGAACTTCGAAACAAGAAGAAATCTCAGCTAAAAAAAGTTACTGGCTTTCAGGTAAATTACCATAGTTTTATGAATTTTTTACTATCTAATATTGCTTTATGTCAAGAATGCATATTAACTTGTTTTGCATCTTCTCAGTTTGCTCCATGTAATCCAGCAGAAGTGCTTGTTACTTCAGCTGATTCAAGGATAAGAATTGTGGATGGTACAGAAATTGTTCATAAATTTAAAGGTAATTGCCTTGTTAGTTAATAGAATATAGGTAGCACCGACAATTCTGATAGAGTTGTATCTGGATATCGCACGACACCTACATATGTCATTGTATTCAATAGATTTTATTTCAAACTATTATTTGTCTCGACGTGTCAGTTAAATGTATGTGTCCGGTAAAACCAGGATTTCGAAATGCAAACAGCCAAATGGCAGCATCATTTAGTCCAAATGGAAGATTTATAATAAGTGCAAGTGAAGATTCACAAGTATATGTATGGAAGCATGAAGAGCATAGAAATTCAAGCACAGGAAAATCTAGAACAGTACTTACTACTCAATCTCATGAACACTTTCCATGTAAAGATGTTTCAGTAGCAATACCTTGGCCATTTATGATCAAAGGTGATCCACCAGAAGTTCCGGTTCATCAATCGAAAAAGAACTCGAAACGAATGCTTCCACCTCTTCCAAAGAAAGGCAATAATCATGTAACAGAAGGTGCATCAAGTTCTCCAGAGCATGACCCTGCATCGCTTTCGCGAAGCGAATCAGGAATAGGCGATTCGTTTGAGAATAGTAAGAGAACGTTACCACCTCTTCCAAAGAAAACCAACAACCAAGTAACAGAAAGTGAAGTAGAAGAAGATCATGGAGCTATTTCTAGAACGAATTCAGGGTTTGGCGATTCGTTTTCTTCGGATTCTGCATCGATTAGATACGGTGATGCTCTTTCGATGTCTAATGCAGCTACTCCATCAGGTTCATCTTGGTCTTCTAATTATTCAGCATATGATGGCTCCTCAGCAGTTCATCCTTCAGCATGGGGTTTGGTAATAGTAACAGCTGGATTTGGAGGTGAAATAAGATGTTATCAGAATTTTGGATTGCCAAGAAGGATGGGTAGGCAAGCTCATCTTTTTGGAAGCCCTGCTTAACATTTTGTAAAATTTAAATTAGTAACTTTTTCCATCTTGATAAAATCAAAGAGCAAGAGATGGCACAGGATAAATGTAAATTAAGTTTTTCTTATTAGATTGGCATGTCATGTGTGTGGCAATTTTGATGTCATGTATGCCTTTGGTTAGTAAACCACATAAACATTATAGAGAAGATACAAGGAATGTAAATGAAATTTAAAGTGAAAAATCAAAGTGAAAGCATGGATACTCCTCGGATCATGTGTGTCCCAGTGTCGGACACGTGTCGTGTTCGACACCGACACGGCACCGACACACATAATTATATTGAATTATGCGATTTTCTTAAATTATTAGCTGTGTTGGCGTGCCGGTGTATCGGTGTCCGTATCCGGCAACATATAGGAATAGAGACATTAGGATAATTTCTTACTGTGCTTCTTTAAATTCTTACAAATGTAAGGTGGGTAATCTACATAAAAATGTATTGTTATATATATGCAAACATATGGATGTAAATTTTTTAACAAGGTAAGTGTTCAAAAAGACATATACAATAGAAAAGATCCTTGACCCTTTTTAGTCAAGTATTGTGTTTATTATAGGGAAAGCTAGAATTCAGTTGGTTGTTGCATTATCCAATCATATTATCTTTTATTCTATAATGTTTCATTCATTTTAACCGGTGCCACCAGGGCACTTGTTAAGGAAGTAAAAATAGAAATTTTTCATAAAAACAACTTTTTGATTTTGATGAAGTTGAACATTCTACTTTTCACCACTTTTCAATGCAAAGTTTCTATATTAGTTTTTGTTAACTAATGCACCGGGGTACTAGTTAACATTTTCGCCTTTTTTTTTTTGGCATGCACTAACTATTAGAGGATAACATCTTCTCAAGATCAACCGGTTACCACCAGTCATCAATCTATTTCAACATCTTAATCATAGCTAGTTAGACTACTTCTAGTTAGTTAAAGGTAACTGGTAACTTATTGAGCAAGTCATTTAGTTTTTTACTTTTTGTGTATATAGTAAGTTTGTAACTAACTTGATCTTCATATCATTCACTCAATCTATGAGGTTTACCTTCTAATTACTCTCTGATTTTGGTCTCATGCATGAGCCTTTCGTGAATTGGCTCACGATTCTGTTTTCTCGTAAATTTTTGCATTTTCTTTGAAGATTTTCTCTATTTTGCCTGCAATTTTCTCTGCATTCACATGCATTTCTCGAATTTTCTTCAATCTCCTATGTTTCTTGAACTCCATCTGAAGCTTTCATGGCGTGCAACACCAACACTTCTATGAGCAATCATCAAATTTTCAGGTATATCTAATTAGTCGCCTAATTCTCCAATGCAACACAACTTCCCACACATAAATCAATTCCCGAACTAAAACAACGTTGTTTCCGGGCTACTGGACTGGTATGTTAAGTCTCATTCCGTAATCCATCTTGATCTTATAAGAGAGGTAAACGATAACCTTTTAGGTTATCCTGACCTGTTCAGGTCGAAGAGATGATTCAATCAGGTCATACACGCTTTTAGGTTATTCATGAAAAATGGATGACTTTTCCAGATATGGGATTTCTTCATTCTTATTTCACAAAAATATAAAAAATGTAGTAGTTCTTCCGACCAAATATGAGCACCGCGGAAAAAAAATAATATGTTACAAGGTGCACCAAAAGAAAATAACTGAGTCATGTGCCTTGAATACGTGAATAACAATCATTTTATGTAGATAAAATTGTCTATTTTTAATTTGCATTTAGTGTTATTGTTGCATGTGTATAACAATCATAACCTTTATTACAATATATATGAAGGACGAGTGTTCAATGCCTCCTACGAGTCCATTATGTGAAAATCGCCGTCAAATGGAAGCATCAGGCAAAGGAGTTAAATATTTTTCTAGACTGCACAAATATAATGAACTTAAGTGTGTTTAGGGTCATATGATAGTTGGAGATGAAGAAAACCTCGACATGATAAGAAGGTTGAAGATGATAAAAAGAGTGAAGATATTGAGAAAGTTGAAGATAATAGTTTTAAGAGTGTCATGGATGATGTTGTAGAACTCGCCAAATATTAGTTAAAATGTATAAAATTAGAGAACTAAATACGTTT
>Ga0228710_1007637_pt1 | contig 15863 bp, 7 predicted proteins | sample MedpolnodulmetaG_FD_177995 | JGI IMG/M metagenome (GOLD analysis project Ga0228710, IMG submission 177995) | Root nodule microbial communities from Medicago polymorpha collected in Santa Monica, California, United States - pink nodules | ecosystem: Host-associated > Plants > Roots > Nodule... | reverse complement strand
AAATTATAACTTAAAAATCGTTAAAAAAAAAAAACTCAAAGTGTATGTTGCCAAAATGACCCTATAGACAAATTGGGTCTATTTGGCATTTCCTAATTGGTTTAAATGTACTTTTCACACCCTATGTTTCAAAAAGTTGCGGTTTTAGCCCCCTTTAAAAAACAATGGATATTTTGACCCCCTAACTTTTGACCCTCTTTTGATTAGCTGATTTTGATGGAGATTATGATAATTTCTCAGTCTCTGATGGTGTAAACTGACATGGGGGATAGAAGGATGCTGATAAGTGGAGTCCAAACTTGCATGATGTAACTTTTGGCCACCCTAAAGAAGGATCCACTTATTAGTCTGGACTCCACTTATCATGCCAGTTTGGACACCATGCAAGTTTGGACTCCACTTATCAGCATCATTCTATCCCCATGTCTGTTTACACCATCAGAGACTGAGAAATTGGCATAAAATCAGCTAATCCAAAGAGGACCAAAATTTAGGGGGTCAAAATATCCATTTTTTTTAAAAGGGGGCTAAAATCGCAACTTTTTAAAACATAAGGGGTGAAAAGTGCATTTAAGCCTTCCTAATTTTATTGTTACATGTGTGATTCAATTCAAAATGCATGTTATCTTACAAGGCAAGTATTATTTGAGTGAACCTCTTACCATTATATAAATAGTATTCTTCAAATACACAACATTCATATGACCCCTATTTTATTAATTTCTCAAATATAAGAACAATTGATCATGCAGTTTTATTTAATTTCTTAAGTAAAAAAAAACACAAGCTTTATAGAGAAATTAGGATCACCAGATGAGAGGGAGACCATGGCTTTCATTTCCTTTCAATGTCAGCCCTATTTCTCAAGAGGAAGTAACGCATTGAAAAAACACAAGTTGCATCATCATCAATATTATTGTTGTGCAAATACAGTATCTAGTTCAAGAAAGAATAGGATTACTTTCTCCTCAATATTTTTTATGTGTCTATGTGATTAATCTTAAATTGGTTAATTATTTTTTTTAGGATTCTTTTGATCAATATATAGAGGATAAGGGAAGAGTAATCCAAGCTATATTTTCAGAGAAATCAACAAGCAAGCAGCTCAATGAGGTAATGTTTGAATTGAGAAATTCAAACATGTGTGTTTTGTATTTGTTTTTACCTTCAATTGCAAATTGAGAAAACATTTAATATAAAGTCTTTGAAGTTAATAATAATATTTCACTGTTAAGAATAATGATAGGCAGTAGTTTTAAGTAATTAGTTTAATTTTTGGTTAAGTGTCAAATATGAGGTTAGTTAGAGTTGGTTATAGGAGCTTAGTTTGTTAATCACCCTACAAGCTCTATATAAAAGCATCACTTGTATTCTTATTACTATCTTTTATCAAATATATTTCTATATGAATCTTTTTTTTCTCAAATAAAGTTTTATGACTCTTTTGACTTCAGTTCTCCGAATTCTCAAATTCTCAACATGGTATTATAGCTTTTTATCACCCAAATTAGAAGGGCTATTTGAAGTATTAACCCTATATTAAAGTAAATATTTGATGAAAAATTTGCTAATTTTATAAACAACAAAAAGATTATTCCTGACCTTCACCTTTTAATAGAGTTAGTACTACTAATTAATCAAGCCCTGTCCATTAGGAAGAGTGGAGAGTTAGCTTGAATCTAATGCAAGTCTTTTTGGCAACATGTCAAGAAGCATATCTCAAGTCCAAGATTATATTATCCACCGGAAATTCCTGGACATATCACCAAATTTCAAGAGTTTCCTAAACTAGGTTGCTAACATTAGGAATGAAAAAGAGATTTCCTCAATTTATTTATGTTCCATTATTGGAGGAAACAACTCAACATCAAATATAAAAGGTTTCAACAATCATCTTGACATACATTATACACCCTCCCTCACACTTCAATCCCAACATTACATTCAATCATAAAAGTTTAGTTGGTTGTGAAGGACTTAAACAAACAAGGACACCGCACCATATACAAGTCTGGTACGTAGATCGACATCATAAATAATTTATGACAATGAAAGTGATTCAATATATGTCGATGTCATGCTGGAATTTGATCCTGGCACATGTTAGACATTAGACATATCTTCAATCAGGAGTGTTGCGTTACATATTGAATTACTAGATATGTTTACAAAAATAACAAAGAAAACACTAAAAGAGAAGGTGATTAAGGTCTTATATGGCATCTAGGGCTTGTAGGATATCATCCTTTAAATCTTCATAGTCTTCAACTCCAAAGCAGAAGCGCACAGTGTTATCATAAATTCTATATTTTTCCCTTTCTTTCCTTGGAAGATCCCTATGGAAAAATAAAATAATATTATTAAAATATTCATATTTCTATTATGATGAATTAAGTTAAATCATACATTTGAAAATGATTGAAGAAAATACCAGTAAGACATGATTGCTGGCTGATTCACAACACTCTCAACACCACCAAAGGATGGAGCAATGTATGGGATTTTCAATGAATCAACAAATTTTATGGTCCTCATTATATCTCCATCAATCTGCATGATTAGAAACACCATAATCCAAATTTACCAAATAATAACTCCAAAAACATAATTTAAATGAAAAACATAATTTACTTCAAATATAAAAGTATTTTATCGGTTTAATTTAATGACTATACACCGACAATTTAAAACCTTTTTTTACACAATCGTCAATGATTGTATAAAAGAAGATTTTAAATTGTCGGTGTATAGTCATTAAACATATGAACTACTACTCACTTTATAAAGAAAAAAAAAAGTGCAAATCATGGTAAAAGAACAAACCATACATCAAAACAGACAACACCACCAAAACCAGTCATTTGCCTCTTAGCGAGGGCATATTCGGGATGACTAGGCAATCCGGGATAGTAGACTCGTGTCACCTATAAATAACATCGAAAATAGTCATCGTCGATGAATTGCATTATATCTTGAACATCATTGTATTGAATTTTTTAAAAATTAAAAAGGTATATATAGACTAGACATTGTATATATCAATGCCAATATACCTTAGGATGTGTTTCTAAAAGTTGGGCCATCTTCATTGCTGTTGAATTTTGATGTTGTACACGAAGATGCAAGGTTTTCATACCTCTTATGACTAGGTATGCAGAATTCTGTTATCATAAACATTTAGCAACATGTCAACATAGTAACTAAAAGGCTGGTTAAGGAATCCAAAAGTGGAAAAATTGTCTTAGAAATATAAACGGTTACTTTTGACCAACTAATTATTACACCACTTTTTCAATAAATTCTTACTTCTTTTGACTGCTTAACCAATGTCCCGGAGGCACTGGTTAACATTGTCCTAACTAAAAATATGTATAATTTCTCATAAAAAATTAAGTCAAAACATGTTTAATTCATAGGTGAAGGAAACAATCATGTAGAAATGTGTACCGGGCTAAGAGTACCACCCAAAATGAAATGGAAACTACGAATTTGTGAAATCAACTTCTCTGAACCACTTACGCAACCAGCAAGGACCTAAAACAATATTAGAAGAAAAAAAAGTTATTTATCATAAATATTAATAGCAGTTTTGGCCCCCTAAGTATCAGGAAGTTACGATTTTGGCCCCCTAACTAAATAAAATACAATTCAGTACCCTAAGTACCATCCCTTTTGCAGTTTTGGCCCCTTAGGTCAATTTTGACCAAGTCAATGCTGACGCCGACGCCACATGTATAATTTTTTTATTTTTTATTTTTTTTAATTATTAAAAAACTAAAAAATAATTATTTTTTTAATTTAAAAAAATATTTAAAAAATTTTTTTTACACATGTGGCGTCCACGTCAGCATTGACTTGGTCAAAATTGGTTTGGGAAGCCAAAAATGCTAAGCCTGAATATTATGGATTAAATAAAAGAGAAATATATATTACTAATAAAACACAATTTCTAATTTTTGTCTCCATATACTTAACTTAGTTGGCAGGGACAATGCATCTAGTTCCATTTTAGTGGTTCATGTGGGAGGGGAGAATTTTGAAATTAATTTACTTTCTTACCCTTAAAATCTTACAACACTAAATCCATTAAAAAGAATTGGTAGAATTAAATATATTGAAATGCTTAAACGAGTTAAAATCCTCTCCATTTGCTACAATAAATGACAATGTCCATTACTATAGTTTTGATGTAAATACATGATATAAATGCATTTCTAGAATATATGACTTTAATTGAACATTTATGCACTAAAACTATAGTAATGGATATTGCAATTTATTGTTGGAAATAGAGAGGATCTCAACTCTGCTGAAACTGCAATGTATGTTTGACTCCCGTTATGGCTTTTTTCGTTCGTTTAATCTCGAAAGAAATTACAAAGTATGAGAAATTGATCATACATTGATATACTGAAATATGTTTGCTAATCCATTCTTCATTTGCTAATCTTTGTTTTGTGACTTACAAGTTACAACTACATGTTTCAATCCATTCTTTGTTTTTTATTGACATTCTAGTACTATTAATTAACTTTTTAAAAAAAATACTATTTATTATTAACTATATATATTCCTTCAAAATATAAAATAAGAACATACCATAACGAGTATTTTTTTTTATATAGAAATGATGTACAGAATGAAAACAAAAAATTTGTTAGGAACAACGAATATTTAAAATGACGTGAGAAGAAATATAGTATAAGAACAAATTGAAATTAGGAGTATAGAAAGAAAACAGAAAAATCTCTCCTCCCCTCCAATTTTGGGAAGCAAAAACTGATGTTAGGAGGGATTTAACTCCCTTCTAAAAATTGAATCAAACACAAAAATATTAAAATACTTCCACCCTCACTTCCAAAAAAACTCAAACCATAGGGACCCCAAGTGTGGAGGCCCAAGATTCCCATGTTCAAGTCAATGGACTCAAACTCCCCATCAATTATAAACACCTTAGTTTTCTTTGTTTCCTCCTATATGGGACTTCTTAAAATTGAATAAGAGTAAAAAAAAAATTAAAACTTGTTTAAATTATTTTGGTCGAAGACTAAGAGGTTTCCCAAAGGAACGTTTAAAGAATTAAAACTAGAATGATTTTCTATTAAAAATTGCAGTTTTTGAAGTTACTATTCTGTTGAATACTATGCTTATCAATTGATAATATAAACAAGTTTTTGCTTCAAAAAAGTAATAATTTTGTACATCTTATTTCATCATATCACTACTTCATAGTTTTGTTTTTCAAACATTTGCAAATGACTTACATCATGGTGTCCAGCAATATATTTTGTTGCAGAGTTCACAACAAGATCAGCTCCAAGGGAAAGTGCTTTTTGGTTAATAGGTGTAGAAAATGTACCATCAATGCAAACCAAAGCTCCTTTTCTATGACAAAGCTCTGATACTAGCTTAATATCAACGCATCTTTGAAATGGATTGGTTGGAGTCTCAGTAAAGAAGAGTGAAACCTACACATTTAAACACTACCATATGAATTTAATTTTGAACATTATTTATAAAGAAATAAAAGGAAAACTTTACAAACAAAAAAAATCATTTATTACTCTATATATATAATTCTCACTTACTTTGTTATTTTCCAATGCAGCTTCCAAGGCATCAACATCAGCAGGATCAATTATGGTGGCCTGCTCAATGAAGTGAAATTTTTTAATGTGACTTTAACTAGACAAATTGCAAATACTCTTTGTATGTTTAGAAGAAAAAAAAAAGTATTTTAACTTTTTGATTGTAGGGCTTGCTTAATTTATTATAATCCCATTCTAAAATGATTCTATTTTATAATCTCAATGAAGTAAACTACCAAATTCGTCCATGATTGTATAGGACAATTACAAATATGTCCTTGTGATTATGAAAATTTCAAAATGGTCTTTGACTCTATCAAATTTTACTCATTAGTTTATGTGTGAGTATGTTATAGATTAAATTGATAATAAATGGTTAAATATAGGGATCAATTTGACAATTTAATATAGTCAATGACCTTTTTGAAATATTCATAATTTCATGGATCTATTTACCTTACAAAATCAGGGATCAAATTGATGATTTATACTTAAATAAATTCTCTTAAAGTAAATTTTGAACCAAATATAGTTAATCTCTTTGATAAATTCAACATCATCCTTTTTACTTTTTGTTTTTTTTTTTTTTTATGTAATCCATCCTTTCTACTTTGTATTCGTCACACAAAATTCTCTTTATTTATAAAACTATATTACAAAATCTCTCATGTTTTAAACTTGTTACTTTAAAGTCTAATTTTATTTATGTTGCTCATGATAGTGTTGTTCATCCATAGTATATTACCATTTTCTATATTGTTATGAATTCGATAAAAAAATCACACCAATAACAAATTTGATGTGTGGAGTAAGGAATAATCAAGCAACAAAAAAAAAAAAAGTGTATGGAACAATTATAAACACAAGCCAAAAGTAGAAAACAGCGAGAGAGAAAAGAAGAGAGAACACAAAATAATTTGTTGACCCAGTTCGGTCCAAATTGACCTAGTCTGGGAGAGAGAGCAGCCCTCTGTTTCACTATAATGATGAGTAACCTTACAAAAGAGATATCAATGTGTTACAAGAATAAGTCTCCCGCCTAATTCTACCCAAAGTTCCAATCTCTTCCCGTAACCAAGAGACTCAATCCTAATAGTGTTTCCCAAGGTGAATCAACCCTCAAACCCTGGTGTTTGTTGCCAAATAGACAAACTCTATACAAACCCTAGTTTTGTTGTTGCCTTTCTAAACCCTTGTTTCAGCCTCCTCTATCTTCAGGTTTACTCTGATACAAAGTCTATATTTATAGTAAAAGTATCCCTCATAAAATTGTAACAAATCTAGCCCAAAAATACGTTTCTGAAAAATGTTGTTACGCAAAATCGGGCCCCGAATTCCTCCATTCGGGCGCCGATTTTTCACGAATCAAACTGCTCCCAAAGACAGCCAAAATCGGGCCCCGATTTTGCACTTCCAGCAAACATCAATTTTGCACTCCAAACTCCAATTTTGAGTCACTTTCACAACAATCTCCACCTTGACTCTAAATAGTGATGATGTCAATTTAACATCAACCACCTTGCTGCTTTTTCCCTTGCTTCCCACTACATCATGTAGCTCCACAAGTTTACACCCTAACCTCTTCAACCATCGGAATGCCTTCCGCCCTTTTGAAGATCCTTGTGTCCAAACTACTCAAGGAATTTTAGGTAGTTCCACAAGTACACACCTTAACCCCTTCAGCCATCGAAATGTCTTCCGCCTTTCTCGAAGGTCCTTGCAGTCCAACTACACTAGGAATTTTAGGTAGTTCCACAAGCATTCACCTTAACCTCTTCAGTCATCGCAACGTCTTCCGTCTTCTCGAAGAGTCCTTGCAGTCCAACTACACTAGGAGTTTTAGGTAGTTCCACAAGCATTCACCATAACATCTTCAACACAGGACATCTCCCGCTTCCTTGAAGGTCTCCTTGCATCCAATCACCCTTGGCCTTTTTTTAGCGTAATCCCGCAAGCCGTGCTATACATTCTTCAACCTCCAGAATGCCTTCCGTATTCATGAAGAAATCCCTTGCTCACCACTAGAGCATAGCACCTAAGGTCCTCCATAGTCGTACCATTACCGGTGTGTTCAACTCCACCTCAAGTTGAGCGTTCTCTACCTCAACTAGCAAATGCGTACATCCCACTATGTCTTCAACCTTGAAACTCCACCTCAAAAGGTAGACCATGAGTATTGTTACCTCCACCTCTCCAGACTGATCATGAGTATTCTTACCACCGCCTCTCCAGGCTGATGTCGAGTGTTTAACGTCTCTCCAGACGACCACCGCTCCACTAGGCATCACTCCCAAGGTGAGACACATTACCTTCTTCATCCTCCAAACAACACCACACCATTAGAGCACCTGCATCGTCATAACCCCCAGAGACAATTTGTGCGGAGTTACCATTAATCTCCGGACAATTCTTCATAAAGTGACCCACCTTGTGACAGTTAAAGCATTTAGACTTTGACTTGTTACCACTCTTTCTCCGGTTACCTCTACCTCCACCACTCCCTCTTGAGACACTTATGCCTTCACCGTTTTCATGAATTCTCAAGTCCTTGGACTTGGTCAACTCCTTGGTTCTCAAAGCCGCTTGAACTTCTTCCAAGGTAACAGTGCCTTCTTTGCCATAGAGCATGGTATCTTTGAACGATTCAAAAGATTTCGGTAGAGCACACAACAAGAGTATAGCTTTATCTTCATCCTCAAGTTGCACCTCAATATTCTCCAAGTCATTAAGGATTTTGTTGAACTCCGTAAGTTGCTCCATGATGGCCTTTGACTCCACCATCCTGAATGAGTAGAGTTATTGCTTTAGGAATTGCCGATGAGTCAAAGACTTTGTCATATACAACGATTCCAATTTTTCCCACATCGATGCCGCGGTTAGTTCCTTCGCTACTTCTCTCAAAACTTTATCCCCGAGGCACAAGACAATGGCACTCCTGGCCTTGTCTACCATCTCGGTCTTCTCTGCTCGTGACATGGTGGCCGGTAACGAACCTTCACCCTTCAAAGCTTTCTCACACTTCTGTTGTATTAACACTGCTTCCATCTTTACCTTCCATAACCCAAAATTGTTATCTCCGATAAACTTCTCAACATCCCACTTCGAACCCATGGTACTTGGTTATCCTTTGATCCTTGCCCCACGGTGGGCGCCAATTGTTGTGAATTCGATGAAAAATCACACAAATAACAAACTTGATGTGTGGAGCAAGGAATAATCAAGCAACCAAAAAAACAAAGTGTATGGAACAATTATAAACACAAGCCAAAAGTAGAAAACAACGAGAGAGAAAAGAAGAGAGAACATAAAAGAATTTGTTGACCCAGTTTGGTCCAAATTGACCTAGTCTGGGGGAGAGAGCAGCCCTCCGTTTCACCATAATGATGAGTAACCTTACAAAAGAGATATCAATGGGTTACAAGAATAAGTCTCCCACCTAATTCTACCTAAAGTTCCAATCTCTTCCCGTAACCAAGAGACAAACTCTATACAAACCCTAGTTTTGTTGCCAAAGAGACAAACTCTATACAAACCTTAGTTTTGTTGTTGCCTTTCTAAACCCTTGTTTCAGCCCCCTCTATCTCCAGATTTACTCTGATACAAAGTCTATATTTATAGTAAAAGTATCCCTCATAAAATTGTAACAAATCTAGCTCAAAAATACGTTTCTGAAAAATATTGTTACACAAAATCAGGCCCCGAATTCCTCCATTCGGCGCCGATTTTTCACGAACCAAACTACTCCAAAAGACAGCCAAAATCGGGGCCCGATTTTGCCAATTCGGGCCCCGATTTTGCACTTCCAGCAAACATCAATTTTACACTCTAAACTCCAATTTTGAGTTACTTTCACAACATATATGAAATTGATTAATATACATAGATAAATTATATACATAGATATGATTATACCGTGATTCCCATTTTTGGAAGCATATTGGCAATGAATATTCTGGTCCTCCTATAGCAATCAGTAGTGGTAACAATATGTCCCCCAGCTGGAACTAGTGCCAAAAACATGACAGAGCTGGTACACATCCCAGATGCAAGGAATAGAGTTGATTCAGCACCCTCCAATGCACTGGTTTTAAATAATATAAAAAATAGAAGAAAACATTTGTAACATGAATATATTTATAGTATATAAAATCACCTTGGTAAAAATATAAACAATTATAAATTTGTGCTAATTTTCTTTGAATCAACATATTTGGGCTAACTTATTTTACATATTATCCAAAGAAGATGTGTTCAAATTAAAGTTGATTTTTTTTTTTACCCAAGTTAAAATGTTTATATTAGCAATAAAAATTGTGTCATGTAAAGCTCAGATGGTAAAAGACTGAAAATACATTTGATATGTTAAGATACAAATTAGAACCTACAATACCCTCTTCTTAAAACATCGTGAATAGATGACACTTCTTAGTATTATTTATAAAATCTGTTTATACTATGATAAGATGATAAAATGTGTAGATATCTATGAAAAATTTATGAAGGTCGTCCATATATAGTTGCTAAACGTTTATTTTGAATGAGAATACCTAGGTTCAATATGAGAAACAAAGCTCTTTCTTTTGAATAAAGAACATCTAAATATTTATGTAGGACGCAATCAAAGACAAACCTCATCTTCTCCTCTAAAACTGCTGTCGTTGGATTTCCATATCGTCCATATTCATAACTAAATTGTCTTTTCTCCTGGTAAAAAGTTAAAAGAACCACAAATTGATATACAAATTCATTTGGATTGGCCTAATGAAATGAGTAAGAAACTACAAAACTATTAACACCACACTTTCTAACATGTTAGCTTTAGACCGGATATAAGAATGACTTGATTGTGGGAGTTAGAGAATACAATAGTAAAAAGGTCAATTGTTCGATCCTCACCTTCAACAAAACAAACAATACTAACCTTCACCCTTTCCGAAAATTGTTGGGTTGAACTAAATTTAATCTAGTCCAACACAAAAGAGATTCTTTTGTGAGAAAGTATACCTCTTGAGACCCAAAAATAATGTGTTTGTTTTTTTTAGAATTATACTTCCTAAGTGACATTGGGGGGTGGGGGAAAGAAACTCCCACTCGATTTTTTTAAGTGTCCTACTCAAAACTTTAGTTGTTCATAAAGGGCCCACACGATATTATTTTGAAACAGGCTCATTGGATAATAGTACCCCCTGACTGGAGGTTTAGATATTGCCTACAAACAATTTTTTTTTTAACACTATCTCTGACATTCATTTTTTTATTTGATGAAACTCATGTGAATCTCATCAATGTGTGAGATCCATTTCAAAGTGTGAGACTCACGTGAGTTTTATTCAATAAAAGAGTAAGTGTTAAAGAGAATGTTGAAAAAATAATATCTATAAGATGCTACGAGATTTATGTTGATGTTGACTAATGATTGAGAGAAGAATACCTTCCAATCAATGAGATCAGCAGTTTTCTTAAAAAAGTAGACCGAAGTGTTGACCACAGGGGTCGTGATTGCATCTGTGACTATGCCTCGACCTAATCTTTCAGCTGCATTAACTCAAAACCAAAAATCAATTGCGTCTATAAGGACCAAAGACCATTACAATTGTTTCTAACACACTTAATTGGTTTAAAGTCAAATTGGTCCAACTAATCATGAGAACTTCACATAAATCTAGTGTGATTCTAATAAACTTTAGTTTAATCATTAAAAAGAAAAGTGTATTAGATTAGTGTATTGTTTGCACTTTTTTTTAAATCAAATATATATTTCGCATACAACTGCAGAGATTAATTTTTTAAAATCAAATGTATATTTCACATGCAAGTGCAAAGTTAATCCCCTCAAATTGATTGAGATTCTTTTAAGGGATTGATCTTATTCAATAAACATTTTTTCATACGAACCTAACCAGGGATCGATTGTTAGCCCTTTATTGTGAGACTATGTTTGATTTCAACCCACTTAACTTCAATTTACTTAATAAAATAAAAACCTTTCTTTGAATAATTTATTTGAAAAGTATAAAATGTTATAGGAACTAATTATAATGTCTAATTGAAAATATTTATAAATGTTCAAATTCTAACTAAGGTAGCATCGAATAAAATGTTATAAGCTAGAGAAAAAAAAATTCATAATATGCTCATCAGAGAATTACTTTTACCAAATACATCTATTTTGATGATAGGAGCATCAATGCTATAAACTTGTTTGATCTTACCAAACAAAACCATAATAAACATGCATGACCTTCTACATGAATATAACGTGATCACAAAATAAATTGTATATGAAATTAATGAAATGAAAATTATTTACCGCATTTAGAGGTAGATATGTCATCCTTAGAGTTGACATAAAATACATAAATTCAACAAGCAACATAAATTTATGGTTGCCCTAAAATCAACTTGTTATAGTTTTTGAGATATATTTACATTTTTTTTTTATACATTTAGAGACTATGATAAGAGTGTTTCGCACATTTATAAACCAAAATGTTTGCCCATTTTTTAATTTACAAAATCACTATTCGGTAAATCAATTTTTCTGTCGGTCATGAAATTAAAAGAAAACTTCCATTAAAAAAAAGAGACAAATATTTTCGTTTGGATAGGAAAAAAATGAGACAAATTATAGTACCAGCGTGAACGGTTTTTGATCCATCGCATTTCAAAAACGAGTAAGGACTATTAACGGCACCATTAATCTCCAATGCTCCATTAGATTCCATCGGAGACGGTGGAGAAGCGGTTGAGTCAGTATTCGGCCACAACGACGCCGTGATTCGAACCACCCGAATGCTCTGTCTCTCTCTGATGCTGACATGGCGTTGTAACTTCAACGTGGTTAAATGATTGGACGAAGAAAGGAGGTGAAACGATGTCGTTGCAAACACAGTGTTGTGGCAGCTATTAGCTGAAAAATCAAAAGCTCTCATTATGTTTTGTCTCTGATTTTCTTTCAAGGTGTGTATAAGTGTTTGATGAATTTGGTAATTGGTGATACCACTATGTTGTTATATAAATAACAAATGGTAGAAAAAAGACAAAGATTTTCCTATTTGGTAATCCAATCATGGCTGGTCACTTTTTAAAAATTTCTATCCACTAGATATTTTATATCATTTGAGGCGCGTCGGATACTAAATATATGATACCAGTATCAATCTGAAAAATTATAATCAGAAGAGCATGTGTTTTTTCCTAAGCACACATTCACCAAGATAACATCTTGATTTCATCTATTACCTTCTTATAATTTCTACGCAATCACCCTAAACATTATTCCATTTCAGTTTGTCCAAATGCACCATGTATGTTGATGCCAAATATATCATTGATAACTAATTTATGTGTAGATATCCTAACTTAATTGATAAAAATGTCGAAATTATTAAGTTGGACGCCTGGGTTCGAACTTTAATTCCTCTGTTTGTGTGAGTTTCAAATGATTTGTTATTTCGTCTATTTAAAAAAAAATTAGAAACAGTAAATATCCTCTTGTTTTCAATAGATGTCACAGTTCAACTTTTTTTATGCTGTTAAATTAGTCATATGGTTAAGTAAATATCACTTTCATTCTTGTAAAATAAATAATATAATCATAACTAATTTTTGTTTAGTCACTCATCCTTATATTGTTTAATATATAAATCATTGATGGAATAACACTATTCCAGGTGTGATCATTTTCCAATGTGAGAGGATCCTTCACTTCTCTACAAAATTAATTAGGTACGATGCATTATTATCAAGATAATTGTTTACATATTTTAGGTAATTAAATCACCAGATTAGTATTCATGTCATACTTGCAGATGAAAAAATTGTAACGCAACATTTAATTATTGTGTTATAAAATGATAATGTTTATAGAACCATAAAAAGAAGATGATGATGTTTATTTTCCATTTCAAGGACAAGTATGCATAAACACAATCTTCACTAGCATGCTTTATTTGAGTAAAAGCATACTAATTAATTTAATTAATACTAATTCAATTGATAAGTGGATAAGAAATTGGATCTTTAATGTTGATGTCTTGGTAACCCAATCAGGACTGGATTTGATGGTCTTCTTCGTCATCCTCATAGAAAATAGATCTCTAATTTCTCAGGGTTTCTTTCAGGATCCTCTAATATCTTCCATCCTAAACTTCGTGTTATCCATAAGAAATTGGCATGTTCGTATTGCTCACAAACAAACTCCAAGAAGAAAATAATTGTTCAAAGTTCCTAGTTTATAGCTAGGAGTTTCTTCTAACGTTGATCTCTTGGTCCATGTTGTAGTAAAACTCAAAATTTGGTCCGTAAATATATTTTTGTACCGTATGAAGGACGATTTGATGCAAATATATTTTGAAAGGTATATTTTTGATGCAAATATTCTTTCACTGAAGGAGAAAAAAAAACGTATCTTTAGTGTGATATTCGTTCCAAATTTATGAGTTATATTTCTCTATAAATATACATCTTGCATCAGAGTAAACCTTGAGATAAAGGGGGCTGAAAACAAGGGTTTGTATAGAGTTTGCTCTTGGCAACAAACACTAGGGTTGAGATTGATTCACCTTGGGAAACACTATTAGGACTGAGTCTCTTGGTCACGGAAAGAGATTGGGGTTTTGGGTAGACTTAGGCGGGAGACTTATTCTTGTAACCCGTTGATGTCTCTTTTGTAAAGTTACTCATCATTATAGCGGAACGGAGGACTGCTCTCTCCCTCAGACTAGGTCAGTTTTGGACCAAACTGGGTAAACAAATTTCGTGTGTTCTCTCTTTCTTTCTCTCGTTGTTTTCTATTTTTGACTTGTGTTTATAACTTCCATACACTTTGTTTGGTTGCTTGATTATTACTTGCTCCACACATTGAGTATTTTATTGGTTTGATTTTCATTGAATTCACAACAGTCCACCACTCCTCTCGACCGACATTGTGGACCTTCTCTCCACAGACATTATGCAAAATTGGTTCCAAGAGCTTAACTTTTTTTCTTTCTTTTTTGTTTTGTTTTCATTTCTCTTTAGTATTCCATCCAAAAACACGTAGTTAATTGTACAATCGGGTCTAGCATATGATTCGTAAGAAAATGGACAATTATGTCCCCTAATAATAAATAAAAATGGCAATTTGATTGACAATAATAGAGATAATTTGCTCATAACTTATTATTCAATAAATTGTTCACCTTCGTTCTTTTTCTTGTTTTACACTCAAACAACCATCATTTACCTATTAAGCAAGTTATTAAACATAATTTCTAGACTTCATTGTTGTAGGAGTATTAACTTAATTAGCTTTGACAAAATCAAATAATGATGCCTGTAATAATATCAGTAAATGGAAATCATATCTCATAGTAATTAGCCAATTAGTATAGTTGACTGTTCCATGATTTCAGCAAAATTCATCATTGTATTCCATGTATATATGGCTACACAAATGTAAATATATTGAATTGACTTGAATACAAAAATCAATAGAAACGTATTCTTCTATATGGTATCATCTGAGCCTTTTGCCTAACCGCAATATTTTCCTTTACGATCCAAAATGGCCACTACCCCATCTTCAACCTCCACTCTCTCACAATCTGTTTCTAGCACCACAAAAGATCTTGTGGAACTCAACACCAACACCCAACTTCCTATCAAACTGAATTCAAAAAACTATCCTGCAAGGCACCGCCAAATTAATTCCCTCCTTGTAGCTCGCAATCTTGATGGCTACATCACTGGTGAAACTCCTTGCCCTTCTCCAACAATCAAAAATACCAATGATGGTAGTGAAACCGACAATCCTGAATTTAATTTTTGGATTCGTCAAGACAAATATCTTTACATCGCTTTACTTGGCTCTTGCGATGAAGAAGCTCGTGCTGTAATGTCTGCTGCACCAACAGCACGCGATGCTTGGCTAATTTTGGAGCGTGCATTTGCCACCCGTTCTTGTTCACGCGTTATGTCACTAAAAGAACGCTTGAACTCAATCAGAAAAGGATCCACTACTGTTGCTGCGTACATGCAGACTATTCGCTCCATCTTAGACGAATTGTCTTTGATTGGCCATCCTGTTGATGACATTGATCTTGTCATACATGCTCTAAATGGTTTGGATCCATCATTTAGAGAGTTTACTGCATCAATTCGGACTCGTGACAGTCCAATTTCGTTTGATGCACTTTATGTCAAACTCATTGATTATGAAATGTATTTGAAGAGGGATGAACTCATGAACCCTCACACTCCTGTCACGGCTAACTATGCTAACCGTGGACGTTC
>Ga0228710_1007636_pt1 | contig 15863 bp, 10 predicted proteins | sample MedpolnodulmetaG_FD_177995 | JGI IMG/M metagenome (GOLD analysis project Ga0228710, IMG submission 177995) | Root nodule microbial communities from Medicago polymorpha collected in Santa Monica, California, United States - pink nodules | ecosystem: Host-associated > Plants > Roots > Nodule... | reverse complement strand
TAAATATATGTTTTTTTAAAAAAAAAAAAAAAAAAAAAAAAATAATATATATATATATATATTTTAATCCAAACCGAACACTAGCAACTATACGACTGGTCTTAGTTATGCATTATTAATGCCACTTTTCTACATGATTTCTTTGCTTGCTCTAGCTCATTGGGAGAAGGACATTATCAATGTTTTGGGAGGAACTGTTGCACAACCTACGGATAGAGAGATCTGGGTTGTGATTTTTCCCAATTTGATAGAGTGTGTGCAAAGAGAGACAAAGTTGACACATGGGTTAGATATAATGTAGATGGGTCATGATAAGCTTCAATGGAATGCTATAATCTAACATTTTAAAAAATAGGTCCATTATGGACCAATTTTTCATGGGTCCAATTTATACGGAACCCCGTTCTATATAGTTTACCAATGTTTTTTTTCAATGTTATGTCTCCTCATATGCTTCGTTGTAGCCTTCATATCCTTTACATCTCAACCAACATTTAGCATATGCAAACTAAACATAGTCGGCGAATTTCAATCTTTTTTTTCGACACAAACTCAAATTGCATTTAAATAAAATTGAAATAATACTTACAATCATCTATTTTTGTCACTACCTTCTTTCAAAAAAAGAAAAATCTATTTTTGTCAACTAATTTGTGTAAAGCCAACTATTTTGTGTAGTATAGATTTCATGGTTAAGTTACACGAGAAAATCTTAACCACACAAGAAAGCAATCAACCTACAAGCCGCATCGACTCCACAAGCAAACTCTTATAATTTAATTGTGTTCTGCTTATCTGCTGGAGCCACACACTGCCATAATGAACTGTAGGATGCAATATTGACTGTCTCAACCCCTAGCGCAGAGAGATTACGGGCATACTCCTGGTGACAATACGCAAGATGAAAGTTATTATCTAAAAGAAAGACTTCACAGTTTGCAGGACATTGACTTCAAAAAATCATTTCAAAATCAAGGCATCCGTGTCTTGCATGTTGCATGTGCAAGTATCATGCCTACCTGAATATCAAGGAACAACTGCATACACATTCTGTCAGTGTCAGACACATTATTGTCAGAGATGCCTGAACTTGCCCCTGCTCGTCTCTGTGCACTCTGTCTAATTTTCTGAAGTGAATATTCTTTCCTTCTTGACTACTCGTAACCAAAATTTCTCAATCATTATCGAAGAATCCAAGAGAGAAAAATTTCATCAACATAGTAATTTCATCAATGTAGTTTGGAATTTGGATTCTTACCACAGTAACGAGGTCGGCAGCTAATTCATAATATCGATCAGTAATCTCAGTTGCAGCACAAAGGAGTATTTCATTTTTGGTTTCACTTGCCAAATATGATATTTTCTCCCCACCCAAAAACGCCTGCATGTGACCAATATATATAATGAATTATTGAAAACAAATCATCTTTCTCACAAATTAAACATAAGTCAAATTTTTTGGGAGGTTCATCATCTTGATCTTTTGCTTTCCTATTTTAAGAGGGAATTTGATGTTATCTTTCCATTTTTTATAGCGTGTGTAGATTGTACGCAAGAAGAGTGTTCAAAATTGGGCACATGAAATGCCACCCACCATATCAGATTGGATTCAATTTGCATGAGTGTAGTTTCCCTGGCCTCTAACTCAAAAGCTAAGCACAAAAATAAACCCAGTTCCTCAACTTATGTGTGAATATAAATTGTATTTCTAATATAAGGGGATTGAAGAAAATTGATCAATAATACACAAAATGTCTCTTATATAGAGGACCAAAAAAAAATTCAGATCCTCAATTTGCGTGAGTGTAGTTTCCCACCATGGCCTCTAACTAAAAAGCCAAGCACAAAAGCAATAATTTTTCTTTCTTTCTGGGTTGAAATGTGAGGCCAACGGCTCACAGAAGCAGTGATACCTACATGAACATGTAATAGTACTGTCGGACTTCCAACAGTTCATAATAATGAGTAACCCACCCAACAAAAGTTGTTAAATTCCAGAAAAAAAACTCGAATCCTGCTCTTCTCCCAACAAGTTTTGCTCACTCCCAACTGAACTTCCCAAAATGCCCCTGCTTGAGTTAACTCACGCAGCATGAGTTAACTCACGCAGGTGTTATATCCAGCGTGAGTTAACTCACGCAGGGCTATTTTGGCCCGGGTGAGTTAACTCATGCCAGTTGCAAACTTGAGAAAAGTTGAAATATGAAGCATGACAACAATCCACTTCACTTATGTTTTATTGCCTTCAACGTGTCTTATTTTAGTTGGGGGAGATAATTGAAAGGTTAGATAAACAATCCATATAATTCCTTACCATTAAAGATGCTCAAAGTCCCTTAATTACGAGGCTAAAAAAAGAGGTGACAAAGACAAGGGAAATTATGCATGAGTTATAGTTTGTAAAGCTAGACTTTAGCTTAGGCTCCTTTCAATTATCTCCCCCAACTAAAATAAGACACGTTGAAGGCAATAAAACATAAGTGAAGTGGATTGTTGTCATGCTTCATATTTCAACTTTTCTCAAGTTTGCAACTGGCGTGAGTTAACTCACGCGGGCCAAAATAGCCTTGCGTGAGTTAACTCACGCCGGATATAACACCTGCGTGAGTTGACTCACGGAGGGGCATTTTGAGAAGTTCAGTTGGGAGCGAGCAAAACTTGTTGGGAGAAGAGCAGGATTCAAAAAACTCGGGATTAAATTAAGATTAGAAAACAAAAATACAGTAGTCAGTTCATGGAGCAAAAGTAAAACTTCCTTTTTCTGTCTTGGATTACTCGATTAGTTGTGTCTAGTACATTACATAATACTCCCTCTGATCCTTTTTCTTAAGAGAAAAATTATAAAATCACATAAACCAAGTACATCAAAGTAGTTATTGCCACTTTATATTCCAAAAATACCCCTTGTTATTCAATAAATGATTTAAATATTTTTCTTTTTTTAATTGCACAAAATATTTAAATGCAGACAATTAATGGCGTGTTTGGATTTCCGTTTGCAGTGCCTTTTTCACATCCCAAGGTGTTCTAGATGTGATAATAGAGAAGCTTTAATTTGGAGAGTTTGGGTGGGTATCCCACGGTGGAAACAAACACATACTAAATGTAGTTTATACAACTGATAGTATCCCAACAATGAAATTTTAAGGCCTTGCTAAGAATTTACCACCAAAATTTAACTAACAGCATTTGTGTGGGTTGCATATCAAGTGCCCCTTTAGATTCTTACTCCATTTTTCTTTGGGTTGAGTATACTTCAAATGCCAAAATTGTTTTAAACGAGAAATTTAAATTTAAATCTATTGGAAAAAACCCAAGTCCCACATCAGATAGATAAGACTCTTGATAAGAGTTTATAAAGAGGAGGCACTTCTCACCTTACAAGCCAGTTTTGTAAGAATGAGTTAGGCCCCGAATTTCAACAAAATCAAAATTCAAATGTTTTGTGAATCAGGATTTTCCACCAAATGCAAAGGAAAGACAACCCGTAGATTGCATATCAACTGCCCCTCTAGCTCCTACTCCATTTATATTTGGGGTATTTAAGAAACATTCTTCATATATATGGCATTAAACCGTCCCATAGTTATCGGTGAATACCTTTTTTGTGCCTCGTGCATGGGGATGAGAGTGGAAATAGGAAAGTGTATAACATTAATGACTCTCATTGTATTGGAGAAGATGAAAATTTTGTGAATATAATTTATTACTAATATAGGGGGATTGTGGGAAATGGATCGATAATACACAAAATGTCTCTTAAATAAAGGACCAAGAATAAACTCAGTGTCTCTTATAAATAGGATTGGGGAGAGTAATAATGAAACTAATCACCATGAATGTTGAAGCTTTATCTACGATCATGCTATCAAACTAAACATCATACCAATATCACCATCCAATTTTCTTTAAATACAGCTAACCAGTAACCATGAAAAGAAGTAATCAGGGTGAAAATAATATAAACCATAAAACTTGATCGATATCACATACCTTTAAGGGATGTAATAGTCCAGCAACATACGGCGAGTGCCTAATAGGTAGAGGCTTATTAGTCATCATGTAAGTTGCTGCTATACCCTTCATCTGTCTCAAGTCCTAGATTATTTTGTACAAGTGAAAATATGAACAAGTTGGAAGGGAAATGAGGGGAAGCAAAGAAAGAAAGAAAAAGTTTAGAAAATTGCAAATATATACATCCCCAGATCTGAATAATGCAACCAATTTAATGAATAAACATTGTAGAATACAACCTACCTCGACAGATTTTTCCACCAGAGACTCCACCACTGCTTTGATGACTAAAGGTTCTAAGGATTTCAAGGATTGACCGCTCTCTAAAATGCTCTGCCTTACTGATTCAAGGACATTGGGGGAGCATGAAGACAAAACCTGAACCACGTGTTGTAAGTAATCACCACGAACATGCTCCTCCAAACATCTTATATCATGAATAACCTACAAATGATTTCACGTTACGATTTAGGTAATGGGTAATCATCCTCATTGTACATATCTGACAATATTGCAAGCAAGACAATTGTTATTTTATCATGGTACCATTTTTTATACCAAATCCTTAAACAGAACTTCAGAAAAACGTCATAATATGTACGGGTGTAACGTATTTAAAGTAGTAGATTTCCTAGAATTACTTCAAGTCTTCAACACACAGATGTGATGCATACAAAAACAAAGTAAAGGCATGATGCATGCAAAGATACAGCCATCTATGACATCTGAAACATCCCATCCAAGCTCAGTGCCGGTGCTTGTGTTATGACTCTTCCGTGCAGTCAGTACAGAGGACAGCCAATTTGAGTATCTGTAAGTTCAAAAAAGAGGTTGGCTTCTGTTTTGTCAGCAAAAGAGAAACATAAATAGTTAACATTCCACCTAAAACTGACCTAGAAAGAAGCTGCAAGGAGAGGCGAAGGATAGCACTGCATTTGTTCAATTTGTTGCAAGTATAGCACTGCATTTGCTTGTTATGCTTTTTTTTCTTTCATTCTTATAATCTCAAGCTAAAACAATAAGTTGCAGCAAGTCTTGTATTTCTGTGCTATGTATGTAACTGTAATTGATTTGTTACGGTGATCACTTTCGTGCACTTTCTAGTTTCTATATCTTTCAAACAGTATATATTTTTTACTCCAATTTTTCCCCAAGTTTCGAAGATATTAAACGTATTTGTGAACATTTCACTTTTGAGAAAAAATATTAAGCTTGGACAGTGCTAAATGTTCTTTTCCATTAGCTTATTTTATAAAAACAAATTATTTTATGAAAAACAACTTTTTTTTTTTTTAAAAAGATTGTAATAAGTTGTTTTCATAAAATAAGCTTTTTTGAATAAGCTGTTTTTTTAAAATAAGTTGTTTTGGATAAAATTAGTTGTTTTGAATAAGTTGTTTGTTAAAATAAGTTATTTTGCATAAAATAAGTTGTTTTGAATAAGAGCATGTTTGTTATAGCTTTTTCCAGGAAAAAATCACTTTTTTTAAAAAATAATCACTTTTAAGAATTTTGCATCCGTTTGTTACAGTTTTTAAAAAAAATTAGAATCTGAAAAAAAAAATCTAAAAACTGCTTCAAATGAGAAGCTGTTAAGAGCAGTTTCTCAAAAAATAGATTTTTTTTCAAAGGAGAGAGAAAATATGATTTAAAAGATTGAACTAATTTTGTAACAAAAAATCCATTTTATATAGTTGTATCCAAACAAATTAAATTATTTGTTTAAAAAAATTGATTTTTATCGTGGTAAACAAACGCAAAATCGATTTTGATTTTTCATAAAATCTCTAAATTATTTTATGTGAAAATCACTTTTATTTTAATCCGTAACAAACGGGCTCTAAATTGTTTTTTAAAATAAGTTGTTTTGCATAAAATAAGTTGTTTTGAATAAGCTGTTTTTTATTTTAAATATTTTTAAAATTTATTAATTATTATTCTAATAAATAAAAAAATTTAAAAAATATGTTTTACAAAAAATTAGTTGGGCCAAGAGTTGGCCCTCAATAGGGCCCATCAATGAAACATAAAAAATGGGGCTAGGGCCTAATGTAAATTTATTTACATCGGGGCCTAAAAATTTGGGCTTTTAAGGGGGCCATGAAATTGGGGCTTTGTTGACAGCTCTATTTGGAAGAGCCAAAATGTAAAATTCATTTTGACATGTTTGGTTTCTCAAGAATAAAATTGATTCTACTTGCAGATAGGAATATTAACTTCTTATCCTAGAATTGATTTTTAAACTCAAATTTATAGTTCAACTCACATTTACTTACAGATAAGAATCAATTCACCATCAACTCACTTTTAGACCGAATCAATTTTATCAGTTCTGGTCACCTCACTGCAGAACCAAACATACACACTCAATTTTTTCAGTAATCAGAGAACCACAATTATACTATTCTATTCTACAACGTGAAATTAATAACTGAGAGTAACAATTAAACACGAAAAATAAAACAAAAGATGAAAGCATTGTGTACCTTAGAAACAAGATGAAACAAATAAAGAAGCTCGAAAGTCTCTCTAGTGGAAGCAGCTTGAGATTTCTGCTTCAAACCATTCTTAATAGCAAAACACGAAACATGAGCAGAATCTCTAAACTGTTGAATCTTCTCCCTCAACTCGACAAGCGGGGCACGCTTTCATGCCACAACGTCATCCACATCAACAATGTTAGCGGTAAGATTAGCGAAATCAGAGTAATCACGATTGATGAGATGAATGAGTTGGTGATTTAGGGATGAAAGGTAGTTGTTGGGTTGTGAACGGAGAGTGTGGAAGGGAACGAAGGTTGGGAGTTGGGAGATGTATGATTCAGAATCCAAGTTAGGGGAGAGGAAGGGTTCGGGTTTGAACCAAAGAGGGTCGGAGAAGAGGTTCGTGGTGGTTCTGTGATGCGCTAGGATCGGATCCGCCATTACTGTGAGAAGTTCTTTGGAGATTGGCTCGAAGAATGATCGACGTGGTAGAACCGTTTTGGATGTTGAGGGAGTGAATAACACTTGTTCAATGCAGGATGGGAATTTATACCAGTGCCCTTACTTACTAACGACTGCGCGTTGTAGCGCGAATTGCGCTCATCAGTAACTGCTGCTCTACAAAAATATATTTTTTTTAGGGAAGATTTTTTTTTTTGTTTCAGGTGAAAAATATTAGTTTAACTGTTTACTAAATATTATAAAATTATAAAAAAAGAAATATTTTTTATATAGTTGGATCCAAACTAAGTAAATTATTTTTTTAAGAAGTGATTTTTATTTCAATAAACACAAAATTGATTCTTCTTGCTATGTGATGTCCATACAAACTCTCGGCTCATATGTGTCTGGCTACGTGATGTGCATGCAAGTTGAGGGCTGACGTATCATTTGGGTCACCAGGACATGATCCTTGAGTGGGTGCATCTGACATCTCAACATCCCCTTGCTCCTCTGCCTTCTCCTCCTGTTGGAGCATTGCTGCCTCAGACTCAGGGATATGCTGACGGACACGCTTAACCTCTGGCACTTGAGACGGTTGAAGTCTGTCATGCTTAAACTTACTCACCCGCTCATACCTAACCGACCGCTCCCACCTAGATGAGGAAGTCATAGTCGACTAATTGCCCCTAACATGATCAGGACGTGCCTCCTTATCTGAAAGAAATAAAAAATTCATGGACAATCTTACTCCAAAAAAGGTTCAACAACATAGTTCATAAAACAATACGTAACAATGGAAAGCAAAGCAAAAATCCCCATCCCGTTACGTATCAGAGCGACCGTAAGACGACACACGAGAGAGTCAACTCACATCAACAGCTAAGCCTGGTTATCTGCACGTTACCAACATAGGGGCAACATTCAAACAGAAGATCAAAGTTTAGCACATCTGACCCTCTTTTAAATTATATGATATAAATGCCTAAACAATACATTTTAGATTGTAAATTAAACACTACTTGCTTGAAGAAATGCGAACTAACTTTTGATTTTGTGGTGGAGAGCATCTCAAATGTGATATATTCGAGCAACTTGACTTGAAGAACGGCACAATGTAGCAAGGTTCAAATTTTTTGGGGTTCGAGAGGTTTTTCGGCCTAACTTTGAAAATGGATAAACGAGGGAATGGTTCTGAGATGATTTATATAGGGGGTACCTTTAGATTATATAACTTGAAATATGCTTTTTTTGGTTTCAGATTATTTAATCCAAACAGAGGTGAAATAGAAAATACAAAGGATGCATGATGTATTTGTTGAAATTGTTTTTTCATGGTTTAAAGGATTAGGGTTGTTGTTGTTGTTATCTTTAGGTTGACGGATTTATTGTGATGTGATGTGATGAGATTAGATGGTGGTATAGTGATGAGATAATTGTGGTGGTCTAATGGTTAGGGGTTTGATTAAAGAGTTTCAAGGTTTAATTTGTGTTTTTATGGTTTTTTCTAGGTTTTTTTAGAGGAGGAGGACGAGAAGGTGAAGGACGAGAAAGAGGGAAAAGAAGAGAAAAGAAAAAAATATATAGTTGGTTGTGGTTCACTGTAAAATACAATACAATAGACATACACAGTCCAACAATCCTTTTTTTTATTTTATAAAATATCAATTGATTAAAATTAAAAAAGTTAGGAAATGTATGGTGGACCGTCTACAACCCTGAACCTTACATATATTATGTATTGTTCCTACCAACTGAGTTAAGCTCACGAGGACTATACAACCTTGATTGAAAGAAGAGAAGATAAACAAAATTGAGAGAAGAGAAGATAAATAACAAAAATGAACGATTTAATAAATACACGAAATCAAAATAAAACAAGTAACTTAGTTAATAGACCATATATCTAACTTGAAAACAAAACAAAAAAATCACCGTTGCCGGGGATCGAACCCAGGTCACCCGGGTGACAAGCAGGAATACTTACCACTATACTACAACGACCTAGTTGTTAATTCATTTAATATAATTTCCAATCGTTACTTCATGTTATGTGTTAAATTGCATTGAATTGATGAAGATATGGTTTAGATTGCAGCAATCATTGAATTGCTTTGTTTATATAAATCATGTTAGGGCATGTTTACTTAAACTAATATTAATGTCAGTGTTATCTATTGCATTTAACTTATAGAAACCAAGTTTATATGGAACTTTTTTCCCCCCAAAAAAAAAACAATGATCTAATTGACAAATGTATTCTATAGAATGAAATTCTATGATTAAATTAAACAGTAGAGTAACTAGAGTCTGAACAACATTCAACAACACTGTCATTTTTTCTCATTCAACACCAACGATTGGAAGATCAAGTCAATTAGGGGAAGAATATGCTATCATTTGATGTATAAAATCAAATCTATAACTAATTAATCAAAGAATGTACGTAGTTGAGATTTAAAGAAACAATTGCATCTCTAAAACACTAGGTAACACAGACATTTTAGATTAAAGGCGTGTCTGAGCTGGTCGGACACTTAACTGATTGCTTCAACATTTGAAGACAGTGTTCTATTAAGAAAAACAAAATGTTTGCTTCAACTTTTAACCAATTGAATATAGACTACATACATTTACTCAATTTGGATATTCAAAAATAAGTTCAGTTCAGACTCTTCAGAGGGATAATGATCTTACAACTCATCTGTTGCTTCCCTTTGGCACAGTTCTCTAATTTTTCATCCTTATCTACTCCAACCAATATTGGTTTTCTTTGTTTATCCACCCATTCACTCTTTTGTTAAACTAAAAATTTCAACATTTGCTCTCAATCTTGTCCTGTTACCACTTTCTATAATTCATTGCAACCTTCATATGCTCTATAAGTTTATTTGAGTTATGCTTTTAACTATATATCTTTGGTTCAATGCAGGCATCCTGAGACCATTCACTTACTTTTACATCTCAACCAAAATTCAGGATATGCAAACTGATCATATTAAAACTACATCATATTAATCCACAATGTAATCGTGATGATTCCAGTTGTGACATGCATTCGGCATTTTCTGCAAAGTACTAATGTAGTTGGCAAATTTCAATCTTTCTTTCAACACAAACTAAAACTACATCTAAAATTAAATTTAAATAATCCTTACAATCTTCGACCTGTTATTTTCTCAATGCTGGAAACAATGGAAGTCTCTCTCCGTTTAGCAAGATCACGCTCACGTGCTTTCATAACAGCTTCTCTTTCGTATATTTCACTTTCTTCACGCCTCCAATTTTCTTCTCTCTGCATCCTTTCTTTTTCCATTCTATCAATCACCTCCAATAATTTCTTCTGAAGAACCTCTTGATGGTTAACCATAGTTTTAGTCAATCTTTTAAAGAACACTCTCATCAAACTCATTTCTTCCTTCAGTCTCTTCTTTTGCTTCTTCTTCCTAGCCCTTCTCTTCGAATCATGTTCCTCAATGAACGCTTGATTTTGACCAAGTTTGTACACAGCTTCAAGCTCACCAAAGTTGTTGTCGGAAACCAAACATTTGTTTTCCTTTTCATGTCGTTGTTTTTCTGTTGCATCACATAGCACTGTGTTGTTGAACGCTTTCCTGAAAATGCCAACACAAACATCCGTAATGTGAACAGATTTAATTCATATACAATGTCAAGATAGAGATTTTTTTACGCCGTCTATCAATCATAACTGTCAAATCATGAAAAATATTTATCAAGGGTTGATAGGCAAATAGATCATTGACCTATATCACTCGTACTGATTGTGAAGCTAGACTTCAGATACACTACAAAGGCCAATACATCAAGATGGATGTTAACATTTTCCGAAAAGACTATCATAACCATGAGTTAACCAGATTTGTACATTTATTCCGGGCTCATTTTATTGTTATCAGAACATGTTATATAATGTGGTATATGGTGGCTCAGAAGGGTGTATATGCTGGTGTTAGTTTTATAAAGAAAGGTCCATATAACTATGTTGACAATGCAAGGTATCAAAATTAAACTCAATGTGAAAATAAAAATAATAATAATAGAAAATGTGAATTACCAAAAAGATACTCTTGCATTAGATCCTTCGCATTCGATGTAACGATTTACAATAATGTCACCCAAAGAATGTGTTTGTTGTTGTTGTTGTGATGGTTGAAATTTATGTTGGAGTACCTCATGTGATTGATAAAAATGTTGATATTCTTCATGACACCTTTCTTTCTGTTGTTGTGTGTTCTGTGAAGATTGTGAGTAATGATAGTGTTGGAGAATAGGGCGATGAATATGGTTTGGGGTTAAGATATTTGGAGGGTTGTTGAGAATGGAACCATCATCAAGGGTGAGTTTCTGTTCCTGATAATGGATGTTATTGGCCATTTCATTGTAAGGCTGCATCAAATGCTCTGGTGCTGAAATAGTCTAAACTCAAAACTAGATGATATAAGAAAGAATGGGAAATACTAAATAGTACATTTGTGTTTTTTGAAGACTGAAAGAACCAAGTGGACTAAAAGGGTTGGGTTGGACTTCATGTTCTACTTGTACATGTACCAATGGACTAGTAGTATTATTTATTGACAATGTAATGAAGTTTTTTTTTTTAATAACTTGCCGTACTTGTTTAAGTGCAAGAATTTACATTAGTTATTTGGGATGAATAATTCATTTGGTTGTGTTAAGAAATTAAATAAGTTAAGAATTTAAAGTCCATCATTCGAATTCAAGCAAGAGTAGACCAAAATCGAATGATTTGACTTAAGACTTCGTCTAAGTTTACTTGATACAAAAACTTGAATTTTTTTCTTAGTTGAACCAAAGCATGCAAAAGTATTACAATAAATTGGTCATCATAACTATGTTGACGCGACAATCTCTTTCCTATCATTTGCAAGACACTCGAAGAATAGTATTTAAAAAAGAGAAAAGATCCAAAGTTGAGGAAACAATTTTTAATTAATCCGTCAAAATAAACAAAGGTGTTGAATCCATAAAGTAAAGCCAGAATTATTAAGACCATAGTTAGATGGGATTTGGATTTCATTATGTTATAGTAGGATGTTATAAGTTGTAAAAAATTAAGACCGTCCTATCTAAAACATGTGATTGAGATTGTTTAAAAAGATTTTATAATTGTATTAATTTGAACCGTTCGATCTTTAAGTAATGATTGAGATTCAAAACTCCATACTTTATTTCTATTACTTTTGTTGTGCTGTCATACAGTTAATGTCTTCTTTTGGCTTATTTATTGCTGGCGTCTTTGAGTGTACGCAAGAGATCAACTTCTTTTGCCTCATAGGAGGAAGAACCAATTGAAATGAGCACCTGGGAGGGAAAACAGCAATGGAGAAATTTAATGATGAATCTAATAGCATCTCTAATGTTTGTTGGGGAGTTCGGGGCGCAAGAGTAACATCGGGCTAAATGCTCTAGGATTATTAGAGAAGGAGATACAACTTCTCTATCCAAAATGCCAAAACCTTAAAACATTAGGTATATAATTCGTCTCTTTGATAAATTCATAAAAAAAAAATTCTCTATTTATAAATGATATCAGAATTAATCACTCACACTTTAAACGTAAAAATAACTCGTCAAATTTAAGAACACGCAAAACTATTTAAAGCATCTATGCTGGAACAACCATCACACTGTTCTAAAAAAACTTTAAGCTCGAGAATTATGTCTGTAATTTATCATACACCTTTTTTTTTTAATCAAACAAGTTTTTTTTTTAAGGAGAATCAAACAAGTTCATTAACTAGTCAAAATAAACTATGATAATTAAAAATGTGAGCATAGAAATATAGAAAATAAACAAATTATCTTTTGAGCTTTAGTTTTTGTTAGAAGCTTTCTATCTCTCCTATCTTTTTCTCTGCATTCAAACGCAACGTAAATAAGTTACTCACTATAGAGTAGGTGGTTTTTTTTGGGTTCAAGAAATGGAGTAGGTATTGATTTTTGTGAACGAGACTATGATTAGAAATTCACATCTTAAGATGAATAAATGAAAAGTTTGAAATTTGAGTTCTAATCCTTAAATATATAATGCAATGTCCTTACCGTTTAAGCTAATGTTATGAGAACAATAGGGTAGGTAGTTGCAATTTATTTATTTTTTTGACGTTTTAAGGTTATTTAGACGTATTAAAAAATAATATATTATGTTACTTTTTGTTAAATTAGTTGTCTTTTTTTTATATATATATAAATCTTTTATTGACAATAATCATTTATCTTTTCCTTTTTTTTTTTTTGGTGGTGTTTGGGTTCAAACTTGGACCTTGCATATATTATGTATTGTCCTTACCAACTGAGTTAAACTCACGGGATATCATTTATCTTTTTCTTATAATGCATTTAACTATTTACTATCTAAATATATTTCTACAATAATTAATAAAAGATAATTTTGACTAAAATAATATAAAAGTACTTTTCTTTTCGTAGTGAAAAACAAAATGAAACTATTTTTTAGTAAAAAAAAATAAAAAGAAGTTAAAACTACTTGATATTTTGAAAACGACAAATATTTTTAAAAAAACAATTGACAAAAGAGAACCAACTTGACATTTAAACAAGGGATTAGTTTTTCATACTTAGTGAGGGACCAAAATTTATTTAAATAAGAGATAAAAACACAATTACTAAAAAAATATAAAAACACAACAACAAAAAAAATGTGACAATTATATCAACTATTAAATGTATGTTTACATGTATTTAGAGATCATCTACCACGTTCTCACATCAATAATAGAAGTTAAATATATGATATTACGAACGATTCAATTCTTTATCAACTGAGTCAATCTATATTGGATACATAGAGATCTTTACTCATCCCAGCCGGACTGCAAATGCGTATAGTAAGGGATTGTTATCGTAAGACAGTGTGAATACAATTATGATCTGACGAGATTAAGACATTGTTTTGGAAGCATGCAATAGATGCGCACATGAACGTCGTTCTCATGTCTTCACCATTAATTTGGTGTTTGGAGCATCCAACGGGGTCACAAATATATCATCATCCTTTTTCAAATTTCAACATGGACTTCAACTTTTGCATTGGTACTCATCAGTCTCAGCTCAGAAGAGTCGGACCCAAATGAACGGGGGGCCAACTGCATCTTTTTATTTCATTAGCCACCTGTGCTGTTGTGTGATGTAATGTCACTTTCAACAACTTACTACATTCCAATGTTTTCTTTTCTGATAAATAAACCTGTGGCCATTTTATGTTAAAGAGTAAATAAGATGGAATAGTAGCATCTCTTTAACTAATAATTGAAAATAAAAATATACTGCATCACTTTTAAAAATGTGTTTAAATTATTGCACGTAGTTAAGAATCATTTATTACAAAAGCTAGACTTGATGAGTTAGCATGTTTGCCTTAATCCTTTGCATTTTTCCTTCATAAGCATGTAATTATTGCTAATCTAATCTCTCAATCACACACTTAATCAGAGTCGTTGATTCAAACTCTATTTTCAAACTCCTCACTTTATCTCTCATACAGAAACGTCATAATGACAATTGAAAACAGTGTTAATCATCCTCTTTTTCCCTCCATAAGACGTAATTAATGTTAATCAACTCAGTCAACTACTCTCTTCATCTCAGCCGTAGATCTCATAACTTTTCCTGTATTAATGTTCCATGATTTGAGTCAACCACCCCTTACATCTCAGCGGTAGATCTCATAACCTTCCATGTATACTAACGAATGCATTCCCATTATCCTCTCCTGCCATCATTTTTACGTCAAAACAATTTAGACTTAACAATGGAAAGTGATGCACAAACTCTCTTAGCCTTGCACTGCTTGAAGGGTACAAATAACACCGCAAAATCTAACCATGTTTCATCTTCTTTCTTGATCTCTTATGTTTTGTTCCATATTTATTTTTCAACTTGCACTAATTTCTTTGAATCTTTGATCATTTTCAGCTCCATTAGATCCAAGTCAAGCGCCCAACTGTTGTGAGAGTTTGATGTCTGCAGTGCAATTGATGGAGTGCAGTTTTTAGGATTTATGTTTTTAGATCCATTTTGATGTTTTTGAATTTTCTTTACATTTTAATGCAATTTATGGTTTATCTTTCCAGTTTAATGTGCTCTCTTTTGATTTCAATGCAATAAAAAGTAATATCTTTCCAATTTAATGTGCTCTCTTTTATATTGAATGCAATTTATGGTTTTAAAATGTTTCTTCGTTTGATTATTGAGCTTAAATGTAATTTAAGGATAATTGTTTACCACAATTAATATTGTACCATAATCCTTCATGGACCCAAATTCATGGTTTTAAAATGTTTCTTCGTTTGACTATTGAGTTTAAATGCAATTTATGGATGATTGTTGTCGCGTCATTTTTTGGAGGTCATAGCTATTTTATTAGCATAGACTCACTATTTTATTTCACGACTGAACTTTTAATTTTTCAAAAGAAAGTGGAAAAAGGTTCAAATACCACATTTTAAAGATTAAGGGTTCGGGGGTTAGTTTTATTTAGGGAAGGTGTTAGCACCCTAAATATCCATAGTATTCTATGGGAACCTCTTGATTTTATTTAACTTTTGTGCTATAACTTGCTTGCTTTTTGTTTAAAGGAAGGAATTAAAAGTGATAAAGAAAAAGAGAGACCTATTTATCTACATTTTTTATTGATTTGGAAGGACTAGGTCCTTTGCCTACGTACCCGTGAGGGATCAAAACCTCGTAGTTCGGGGTAGAAATTGACGTTTGATTGGTTGTGTGTTTTTTATTAGTTTTTTGAAAAAAGTTTTAAAATAAAAAGCCAAGTGGCAAATATGAATTGGTTGGTATTTTTTAATTTGAAAGAAAATAGACTTAAAGTATGATTAAATGGATTGAAATTTGATTAAGAAAGAAATA
>Ga0228710_1007634_pt1 | contig 15865 bp, 4 predicted proteins | sample MedpolnodulmetaG_FD_177995 | JGI IMG/M metagenome (GOLD analysis project Ga0228710, IMG submission 177995) | Root nodule microbial communities from Medicago polymorpha collected in Santa Monica, California, United States - pink nodules | ecosystem: Host-associated > Plants > Roots > Nodule... | reverse complement strand
GAGATAGGTTGCAAGGCCATTCATAAGCACGCGTTTTTTAAACTGAAAACATTAATCGGTTGTTATCATTTACGATGCAAATGAGGCAGGCTGTAAAAGCTTCCTTAGTAAGCTAGGTTTAGTTGTTAAGGAGGGAATTAAGGCATTTAATTAGGGTGGGATTAGATACACCTGTAAAAGCTTCTTAAGGAAGCTAGGTTTAGTTGCTAAGGAGGGAATTAAGGCATTGAATTAGGGTTAAACAATTGCTTAACCTTACAAGCTTTTAAAATAAGAAGATTAGACCATTGACCCGTGCTAACGCACGGGTCATATGAAAGGTAATATTTGACGGTAATAGGTAGCAAAATAGTTTAGATGAATGTCATGATTGTCATATAGTATTTCATAATATTAAGAAGCATAGACGTTGGTACTGTATCATAACATAATTTTCCAAGACATTGTCTTTGATACCGTAACGTAACATAATATGTTAAGTATAGCAAGACGGGATATCATTTATAAGTAAGAGATTATGTTAAGTATAGCGAAATGGGCTAACGGTTATTCCTTTCCAAAAAAACAGCATATAATAAGGAACATAATTTTATTTTACTTTAGATAAACATTAAATGCAAAAGTGTGGAGGGAAAAATTAGGTTAAGTATAGCGAGACGGGTTAACATTTATAAGTAAGAGATTTTAAAAAAATAGCATATAATTATGAACATAATTTTATTTTACTTTAGATAAACATTAAATGCAAAAGTGTGGGGAAAAAATTAATTTAAAATTTGGTTAAGTATAGCGAGACGAATTAACATTTATAAGTAACGTAACATAATAGGTTAAGTATAGCGAGACGGGTTAAGATTTATAAGTAAGAGATTAGGTTAAGTATAGCGAGACGGGTTAACGGTTATTCCTTTCCAAAAAAACAGCTTATAATTAGGAACATAATTTTATTTTACTTTAGATAAACATTAAATGCAAATGTGTGGAGGGAAAAATTAGGTTAAAATTAGAGATGTCATTTTGCAAAAATTAAATCTAGGGTTAATATAGTAAAGTCACGCAAAAAAATTAGGTTAAATCTAGGGTTAATATTGCGTGACGGGTTAACATTTAGAAATTAGAGATGACATTTTGCATAAATTAAATCTAGGGTTAATATAGTAAAGTCACGGGAAAAAATTAGGTTAAACCTAGGGTAAATACTGTGTCACGGGTTAACTTTTAGAAATAAGAGATGACATTTTGCATAAATTAAATCTAGGGTAAATAAAGTAAAGTCACGCGAAAAAATTAGGTTAATATAGGATTAATATTGCGTCACGTGTTAACTTTTAAAAATAAGAGATGGCATTTTGTATAAATTAAATCTAGGGTTAATATAGTAAATTCACGCAAAAAAATTAGGTTAAATCTAGGGTTAAGAATGCGTCACGGGTTAACTTTAAGAAATAAGAGATGACATTTTACATAAATTAAATCTAGGGTAAATAAAGTAAAGTCACGCGAAAAAATTAGGTTAATCTAGGGTTAATACTGTGTCACGGGTTAACTTTTAGAAATAAGAGATGACATTTTGCATAAATCTAGTGTTAATATAGTAAAGTCACGCGAAAATAGGTTAAATCTAGGGTTAATACTGTCGTCACGGGTTAACTTTTAGAAATAAGAGATGGTACAAAACTATCTATACTCTTTTTTTATTGGCTTAAGTGCAGTTTTATCCCCCCTATTTTGATTAAATTTGGGTTTTGCCCCCCTATTTTAAAACTCGGAATTTTACCCCCTCTATTTTGATTGATTATCGATTTTGCCTCCCCTATTTTAAAACTCGAAATTTTACCCCCCATGTTTTTATGTTTTTCAGGATTTTGCCCCCTCCCCTCGATTTTATCCACATAAATAATTATTTATATTAAATGTTTTTTTATTATTTATTTTTTTAATGAAAAAATAAAAATAAAACCAAAAAAATACTTTAAAAAATGAATAAAAAAGACTAGAAAAAATGCATAAAACTAGTATGATCTCTAAAAATAAAATTAAAAACTACTATGAAAATGCATGAAAATAGCAAATATTTAGAGGTGCAAACTAGTTTTTTCATGTATTTTTAATTGAATTTTTTCTTGTATTTTCATTGTTTTTATATTTTATTATTTTGCGTTTTCTTGTTTTCTTTTTATTTTTTTACCGAATTAATATTTTGTAATCGTTTTTTTATTTTTCTAGTATTTTTTGGTTCCTTATTTTAAAATAGGGGGGCAAAATCCTGAAAAACGTAAAATAGATGGGGTAAAATTCTCAGTTTTAAAATAACGGGGGTAAAATCCAAATTCAATCAAAATAGAGGGGGTAAAATTCCAAATTTTAAAATAGGGGAGCAAAATCCAAATTCAATCAAAATAGGAAGGTAAAACTGCATTTAAGCCTTTTTTATTTTATCTAAGCAAAACTTTTGTTGGCGGAAGTTTTCATAAATTGCTTCATGTCTTACTTGTTTGACCCATTTGTTATCAAATCTTTGACAATTATTTAACTGACGAAGTTTTCATAAACGATACTTGATTGAAGGTTTTTTGTTGAGAAATGACCCAAGTGGAACTGTAAGAAGAGGGAATGAACTTGCCATCGTTCCACTTTCTTCGGAAGCCGAAGCACCGCCGTCAAACCCAACCATCACAACTGTCACCTTCAAGCTCTCACACGAACCAGACCACCACGACGTTCACCAGACAGCCACCTGCCTTCACGATCGCTGTCGTTTCCATCTTCGTCCTCCCACCATATATCCGAAGTACCTTCCTTTCACCTTCCATCAAGAGTATTTCATGGACGTTGGTTATGGAAAATTCAACACAAAAGAGAGGAAATAAGATAGAAGGGCATTTTCATCATTTGACATTGATTTGAGTTCATTAAGGGTTTGTTTAGTTCGAGAATTAGGAGGGGAGGGGGGATTTTAACGGAGAGGAGGGGAGGGGGATATTTTAATTAAAAACGTGTTTGGTTCACTAGGGGAGGGGGAGGGATTTTTAAATTATTTTACTGTCTTACCCTTAAACTTAATTGAATAAAAGAAATTTCAATGACAAACACACATCTAAGCTGCTTATTTCATCTCAAATTAGCTCATATATTTTCCACAACACGATATGAACCGGTGAATTAACATTAAAAAAAAAAGGATCAACAAGCAATAATAAGCTGAATTAAAATAAGATAATAATAATAAGGTCGTTGACATCAAGAAAGAAGTAGTAGAAGTGGTTTTAGATGTAATAAATAAGAGTTATTGATAATATAATAATAAAAGTTGTTACAAAATAATAATAATAATAATAATAATAATAATAATAATAATAATAATAATAATAATAATAATAATAATAATAATAATAATAATTGTTATAAGAATAAGATAACCTAATAATAATAATAAAAGTTGTTACAAGGTTAATATTGAGATTTGAAATTAATTTAAGGATAATTATGGCAATGCAATCAAATTTTAAAAAGATCTGCTCCCCTCCCCTTCTAAAAATTGAACCAAACACTTCAAATTAAAAATCTCTCCTCCCTTCCAAAACTCTCGAACCAAACGGATCCTAAGGGTAAAATGTTATGTTCAAGTCTTTTTTGATGAGTCATCATTGAGTTTTCCTAGTTAACGTGCACCATATAAGTAAACAGAGGCCACATTAACGAGATAATAAGGACTAAAACTCAAGTAATTAGTAATTGCAAGGGCTTTTTAAAAAGATTAGCAAGTACAAGGACGAAAACTCAAATGACACATATTTGTGGGGTTTATTTGCATAAACCAACCTAAAAAAAATCAAAATTTTGAATAATATACATGAGTTGACTTAAAAATAGAGACAAAAAATGGTGATGAAAAAACCTTTGAGAAACTAAAAGTTTAAGAAACTTTTTATGAAAATTAAAACGAAATGTTAAAATATTTATATGGAGCAAAAACATATCTAACTCATTAATCTAAAAGCACCAAAAAGAGAAGCAATAAATAAGGACAAATATTATTTATTTTAATTCGAGAGGTCAAAAAATCATCTTTATATCTTTGTCCTAAACATTTTTTGATAAAATTAAACAATATTCATTTGGTTATTTGATAGATTACATCGATAGAATACGAAATCAAAGTCGTTAAAAAATATGGATGAATTTGCAAATAAATTCACAATATCCATGTTAATAGCATAAAACGACAATGCACGTTTGTCTACAAATATAACTATATTCAAGTTTATGAAATATCAATATCTGAATTTGCAACGTCGATGACGCCAAAGTCATTGATTGAATTTGCATTTGATCAAAGCTAATCTTTCTACCTGAATCAAATAAACATTTCACTAAGATGAGAAATCGAAATAAACACCTTGCATAAAGATAGAAAATCAATACAAACAACGATGAAATCACAAAAGCATGCAAAAGAAAACTGAAAAATATGTGAAAATCATTTATTTAATTAAAGATAAAGTATAAAACAGTTTATAAGGATGATTATGGGCTAAAATTGACTCTTAATCACATCTCTTGATAGATTAAGAGAGAGAAAAATTGACAACTAGGGTTTAACAAGGAGAAAGAGAGAAGATTACAAGCAAATATTATTTTCTCTGATATATTAAAATTAGATTGTGATGATTGTTACATAATATTTTAGTTTCTATATTTTTATTCTTATTATATTTAATATTTAATAATTTTTGTTTGATAGTAATGAAATGTTTTCTCGTCTACTTTTTGCTTAAAAATATTTATGTCGTTTTATAAATTTACATATTTTTCTCTTTTACCTTAACTTTCAATTTCAATCATATCAAATTACTAAATAAATACTCATCTCATCTTATCTTCTATTCCTAACTCATATATTAATAGCTTGTTCTTAATTTTCTTCTTCTTTGAGCGTTATTGCAATCAAACTGCAAGTTATATTTATGCTACAATTCACTAGCTAGCTAGCTAGCTAGGTGGTACTATGGATTAATTAGATTGTGTAAGGAAGAATAGGATAAGAGCTGAGTTCAGAGATTGCATGGGTTGCATGCTGGCGTGACAGTTTAAGCATTTTTACCATCTATATAATATGCTATATAGGTACTTCTTCTGTGTTCCTTTATTTGAAGGGTGTGATTTTGTTATGGGTTAGGAATAGACAGGTCATTTTCTATAGTCTGTAAACAAACACAGCCTATATGCTACCAGTTGTGATATATTCGAGTTTAACTAAAGCCTACTTGGCTACTATTTCATTTCAAATCTAATCAAAGATTTATGGAAGATAGATTCTATTTAGAGTCAACTTGGTTTGTAGACTAAAATATAATCTATTTCTACTAATTATAGTGATCACATAGTATGACTTATGAGTCGTTTGTCACTGAATTAATTAGTTCTTATACCATGATTAATATGATTTAAATATTTTTTTCTACATTTAAAAAATCAAATATTAACGAATTTTTTTCTTCATAAAAACATATATATCCATCCATTGGGTCGTTTTGTGTATTTATACCGCACTATAGAGAGTGTCCAATTAAAATTATGTGGAAGTGTTCAATGATTATGAAGATATAATACTAGTTTTTTTTATGAACTACTTTTTTTTTTATGAACCATAGACTCCTAGTTTTTCTTTTTTACAGCCAGAGTCCTAGTTATACAACTTTTTGAGATTATATATAATTATGAAGTTTTCACTGCAGTTTAACGGTGATTAATCTTCGTCGAGAAATCTAGATGACACATAAGATAAATCCTCTCTTTTCAATCGAATTTTTCTTATACGCAAATAGTCAGAGATAGAACCTATGACAACCTGGATGAGATTATGATTGTGTGATCAAAGTGTGATTAACGATTCTATCATGAGACATATGGGGATCAACATAAGTGACTATAGAGGATCATTTTTAGCTAACACAGTCTCGTTGGGCTAGATACATGGTTGTCTTGACATATTTCCGATAAAAAAAAATGTCACAAAACTTATCCAAAATAAAAGATGTTGTCACAAATCAATTTTATTTTCAGGGTGAACAAATTTTATTTTTTTTACAGGGAGACATTTCTATTTGACGGGTCAACAAAATATAAAAGTTAGGGATTTAAATTCTCTAGTACATGCATCATTCTCCAACAAAAAATAATGTGAGTAAGAGGAGAGAGAAGACGAGGAAAAAGTGAGGAGATGCTTATGCTAGAGAGAATAATTTTATATTCATGTAGTTGGGGTTGAACGTAAACGCGCGACGCTAGTAACAGTAGAAAAAAGAGTGAGGCGGGCGGATACAAACGAGTCACGAGCCAACGGGGTTGAAATTGAGTTGGTGTGGGCGAGTCGGGTGGAAAGTTTTAAACCTCGGGTAACCAAACCTGCACCGCATATAATATACCAAACGATGTCATTTTGATGTTAAACGCATGCGCTTTGATTTTTAGGTTTCACATAACCCCATTCACTCACTCAAACTCAATCTTGTTGCCTAGCCTCCTCACATTCTCTCACTTCACTCACATAAATATGGAGGATGATCTTGAATCGCTCTCTCACTCTTAGTCACAAACACAACCGTGTAACCCTCAAGTGTCGTTGTTTAACTCGCAGTCACGACCACATCTAACCCTCACGCACACTCAATCTCTCGTATCACTTAACCTTACATTCACCAGCAATTTCAAAACAAGGTCTTGATCTTTCCTTCATCTTGTTGACTCTCTTTGTGTAACTACGCTCAAATCAAAGGTTAGATCTTCTATTTTTAATATTCGCCATTTTTCCAATTTAGGGTTTCTGACCATTTGCTTCTATTTTTAAAGTGTTAGTTTTAATCTAGTCCAAATTTAAAAGTCGCTGTTGTGTTTGATAATTTAAAAGGTGGTCAATTAATAATCCAATTTTAGTTTTAAACAACTAGTTCAAACTTTGTTTATTGACAATTCACAAAGTAAGTTAAATTATTAAGTTTCTTGCTAATGAGTGTTTAATGGATACTCCCTCTGTTTCACAATACTTGTCCATTTTGAAGAAATTACACATACCAAGGAATCAAATAAATGTTGTCATTTTTGATGAAATTCTTTGTGTTTTTTTTATAATATCCTTACTCATTTATTATTTCATTATATTATTTCTCTCTCTACAATAAATAGCTAAGGGTATTATTGATAAATCAATAATTAATGTTACATTGAAACTTGAAAGTGACAAGTAAAGTGAAACAAAATTATTCTTCAAGATGGACAAGTATTGTGAAACGGAAGGAGTATTATTTAAGATTTTTAAACAAAGTAATTAATTATTGGATGGTTAATTCCCTCAAAAAAAATTATTGGATGGTTAAGTTTTTTTTTTTTGAAGAATGAATGCCTAAGTAATTTATTTTCAATAAACTAAAAATACAATTTTCCATAAGAGTTTATTTCTTTAGACTTTTTCTACAACTATTGCTTTATGGTGTAGCAGTAAAAATTGTTAGATTGTTAGAAAGAAAAAAAAAACCTTATTTCTCTAAATTTAACGGCCTCTATATTTGGTGTACCACAAAATACCATAAAAATCCAATTTAGTTAAATAATGCTCTCAAGCACTTATTCACATTTTCCTTATATATTAATCTCAAGGCTGTAGCAGAACAGTCCAATAGCATTTTTTTCTATAAGATACCACTCAAATTCCTATAGATGTGCAAACCAAAACAACAAAAATCCAACTACCATATATCAAAATCAAATCATGAAATGAGAATGATATAATGTGACCATATAGATATATAGGGATATCCCCATTCCTCCAAATGGCCATCTGGGGTACCCTATAGCACCCAGCTGAATTTTAACCACTGTAAGCAACTTAGCCTCAATTTCCAAGGCATTGTCACGTAATACCCTTTCTTTTTCTTCACTTCAGTGTCCTAAAACTCAAAACTTTTGCACTTTTCTCATAACATCTTTATTTTTATTTTTTTCTCTTTATAAAAACTATTGATATTGAAAGTAAAGTTAAAACGATGGGGCGAGGGAACAATAAACAATGAAGTTCCCTTTTTATCCACAACAAGACTAAGGCCACTTTTTCTTTTGGCTCATGATGCATTCCCTTTCACGCACCATGACTACTCTTTTTACCCTTCATTCATTTCACATCCTTGTTATGTCTCAACAATTCCAACATGCCACCTTTTGTCCCTACAACACTCTCAATAACCATTAACAAGAGTAACACTCTCATCCTCTCACAAATACTCCAAAAAGAGTGATCATTTTATAAAGATAAGATTATATTAACTAGTGTCCGGAACACTAGTTAAAAAAATTAAAAATAGATTTTTTTTAAAGAAACAAGTTTTTGAATTTTATAAAGTTAAAGGAGTACTTCACTAATGTCTCCGGAATAATGTATAACATTTTCTATTAAAAAATCATCTCGCAATGAACACCCTTCAAAAAATTTAATACTTTCAAAAGAGTGATCCTTTTATAAAAAAAACATCTCACGATAAATTACCTTTTAAATTTTTAATACAATATTAATATTAACTATTTTTTTCAATTATAAAATCTAATTAATATTATTTGTATCACTTTTAAATCTAAATATTTTTTTAGTTTGTATTAAAGATAAATAAATAACACCACTATAAAATAAGAGTAATTTGGTAAAATCAACATTTTCCCTTTTTATTTACGCAAAGTTTGGTTCCACGTCAGAATGTCAATTACCACGTCTGAATGCTATGTTTACCGTGATTTTGTGAAGCTGGATTTCCTAGCTTCCCTTTCACCACACGGCTACGTCAAACCCAACGTCAGACCAAACACATACTTAAATACCTTTTTAATTGATCTCTAATAGTCAAATGATTTGTGAGTTGGAAGAAGTACAATTTATTTTGTCAAGTAATATAGTGACAATTGCAAAATTGTTGTCACCTGACTAAAATGTCACGAGTTCAAATCCTGAAATAGTCTAGTGGGAAGGTAAGATTGTGTACTATACGTCGATTGGTGTGACCCCTTCCCAAACCATGTATATGTGAAAGTTTTGGTGCATCGGACTACACTTTTAAATAGTCTAACAACAAAACTAACATATTATAAATGTGAAAAAAATGAAGAGTGTGAAAATTTGAACTTCCAACTTTGACGTACAAATGTTCATGAAGTTACCAACCGAGATGTTGATGAAGAAATTCAATTTCTTTTTGCAAGTGACTTGTAAATGGGACAAAACATTGATGCCATGCATAGGGGGATGGATAGGTATAGGCATAGGCATAAGAGCAAGAAATGAGCAATAGGACAAATGTTGCTGACATTTGTGGTAAAAGAGACTGCGTTGATCCGGCTATTGAGCGGGATCCGCCCAACATGCTTCTTGCTCTTTTTTGCTTGCTTGTTTGCTTGCTCCACTAGTATTCTACTACTACAATGTCTTTTCTATCCTCTATTCCCTCTCTTATCTTAATCACTAGCTAGCTGTGAAAATCAATCGAAATGACTACTAATACTAATATTTACTTTGCATAAATATAAAGTTTGATCTATCAAAAAAGTTCAACAAGTTTCATGTCATTGAATATGTAGGTTTTATGTAGTTCTTTTTATAAAAAGGGTTGATAAGATTTATCAGCTGGTTCGGTCCGAGTGTTAAAACACTAAATAAAAATATCTATTCAAATTAGATCGTAGCATTTGACAAAAAGAAGAAGAAAAAAAAACTAGATTACAATACAAGTAAAGTAGAAACAGTTACCATGCAATTAAGATGTAATGTAAGCAAAGACGGTTCTAAGGTCCAGCGAGCTTGAACAGTTGTCTAGGCTCCAACCCAATTTTTTTGCAATTTCTTATGTAAATCCTTTTGAATTTCTTATATAAATCCCTATAAAACGGACAATTTCTTTAGATTTTTTGCTTGCAATTTCTTACGTAAACCCCTATAAATGTGTTGCAAATTTTTTTTACCCATGCTTTATAATAGTCCTGACTCCGCCATTGAATGTAAGCCTATGTTGAAATTCATATATTACAAGTTCTTTTTGTAAACAATATTGAAGAACTTATAGGAATAAACTAAAAATAGATTATGAACAAAATTTTTTTTTTGGAAGGAATTATGAACAATGTTATACAATATTGTTATAATGTTTTTTTTCAAATAATCTCACAAGAATTCACATCATTTGATAAATTCAAATAAACCAATATAAATGTGATGATGTTGATTGCTATGTCATGCCTCGTCTCTTGGCGAGTAAACTTGGTCATTTCTATTGAAATAGTATAGTGTAATAATTTCAAGAGAGTAACTATACCTACGACATAAGAATTTAGAACTCAAATTTTTAATTTCTCACCCGTCGTGCTAGGTTAATAATTTGGGGTAGTTCATCTATTGCGGGTCATACAAGCTAGTGGTATAAATATAAGTTTCATACAATAAATAATCCATTTTGGATAATAGTACAAAATTCAATCTAAACATATAATCATTTAGTTAGGTTGATCCGGTAGTGTTGGTTTAGAAGTTTGGAATGTGTTTTTCCTTAAGGTCTCAGGTTCGATTATCCTCAACGTCAATTTGGATGTGTTAATTTAGGTTCTTAAGAGAGTATTACCTAAATCTTTCTTTAGAGTTGAAAATAAATTAGACTATCCAACAAATTACTTATACTTCAACGTAAGAGAGTATTAACCGCAAGACTTATCTTTTAGTTGAACTTTGAATTATTATGGTTGATTTATTCGAAGAACTTGAGAGTTAAGGCTGAAAATATACATGCAGTGAGTTATATTTGCATGTATAATGTCTCAATCAACTCAATTTTTTACAACTAATATTTGAATTTTTTACAACGACGTTTTTGACGGGAAGAAATCAAAACTTATTTGTTTGCTGTAACCTATATTATCAGTCAATTTATCTTACATTTTAAAGTATTTTTTTTTAATTGATAAATAAAATTGGAAGGACAAAAGAATATGAAAAATGTTTTCCCACATCAAAAAAATTTAGAAAACACCACGAAAATACTAAAATAATCTCACCGGTAATTAAATGCGATGAATTTTAACTGACGGTAGTTAACCGTTGATAGAAGTTTGGGTCAAATTTGACATTTCATAATGTTTCGTAACTTTATTTGTAGTGTAAACAACAATTTTCAAAGAAAATATAAATTTAAAAGCCCAACCCATCAGCTCTATTGCAAAATTGTTTAAACCCAGACATATTTTGAAGCTAATGCATCACTTGGGCCGATACATATTGTTGGAAGTCCTTGAGCTTAGATAGTTGCTCTTTAGACACCTCAAATTCGCTTTCGATCAGATTGTGAGTTTTTATTTGAAAATTTTGTGTAAAATTTGATTTGGATTGTAAATTTTGATTAGAATTTTTCAATAAGGTGAACTTATGAGCTATGGCCCAGTCTAGTTCAATAGTACTATGGTTGCACCTGACCCGACTTGTTTGGGCCACAAAGCTATTTCAAAGTTTAAACCGAAAAGAAAACCATTGCAATAGAGCTGACAAGTTGATATTTTTAAGTTGCTTTTAGGGTTAATATCATGTTTTGTGTGGGTGTGAATCGTGTATCCTTGCTTGCAATTGCAGTGATTAATTTTTCGAACCGGTTAGAATCACAATGGATGACAAAGTTGTTCTTTAAAAAAAGATTAAATATGTTTTTAGTCCTTATATTTTGCGCCCCTTAGAAGAATAATCCTTACATTTCATTAAATGTTTTTAAATCCTCACATTTTATCTCCGTTATCAAAATTAGTCCCCACTGTTAATTTTCTAACGGAATGCTAATGTGGCAACTAGTGGGTCTCAATTATTTTAGGGTTAAATATGTTTTTAATCCCTACATTTTGCGTGACTTTGAAGAATAATCCTTATTATTTTAGGAATTTTATCGAAGTCACGCAAAATGTAGGGACCAAAAATATATTTAACCCAAAAATAATTGAGACCCACTAACTGCCACATCAAAATTCTGTTAGAGAATTAACAGTAGAAACTAATTTTGATAACGGAGATAAAATGTGAGGATTTTAAAAACATTTAATGAAATATATGGACTATTCTTCAAAAGGGCGCAAAATGTAAGGACTAAAAACATATTTAACCCTTAAAAAAATTATAACATTGTTGTATGTCTATAGCTTAATTGAACCCAAAATTATTAGTTAAGTTAGAAGAGATCAATTACCATTTCATCCAAATGCTCTTGGGTTAATACATCGCTTGACAACCAATAGCTGATTTGTATTTATTTTTGTATAAAAATGTGTTTTGAAAAGAATACTATTAATTATTTAAGGAGTGTTTTAATTTTCATTTATTTTACGTGATCGTTGTTCATTCTTTATCAAATTAATGATTTTTCAAAATGTGGGTTTTAAATAATTATATTTTTGTTGTTTTGGTAAACTTCTCAATTTTTCAATTATTTTTTTTAAAAAAACTTTTGTCTTTTTATTAAATCAATTTTATCTTTAATAAATGTACCTTGGGAGTATTGTTAGTTGTGAAGCAATGGATTCACCTTCGAAGATGCTCGTCAGAGATTTAAGAGTTTTATTGGGGAAAAACACAAGTCCCACATCAAATAAATAAGAATTTTGATAAAAATTTATAAATAGGAGGCAAGATGTGAGTTTCACAATTCAAACTAAGGTGAGTTGAATCAGACCTAAATCATAGGTATTGCCGTATTGGGTATGTAGGATGAACGAAAATATCTTTTCCTATTTTATACGTGTTTTACAAATAATATATGTAAATTATATGTGCACACTTGTATTTGAATTGAATTTAATGTGCAGTGTTGATGTGTTGGGAGTCATTAACTAAAGTTGTGGTGACTAAGTATGTAGTCTTTTTCCTTAAAAAAAATAAAATGTATGCAGTCTTTTGTTGTGATCCTTATGTGCTAATAACAAGATTAAATGTGTAATGAGTTTTGATTGTGTGTCAAATCCTTTTATTTTTCTTACTTATTCCCTAATTTTTTTTATAAGTCTTTCCTTTCAACAATTTTGATAACATTTAAATAGTTTATTGGATTAGGTTTTGGTTGACTTGAATGACGTTAGAGTTTTTAGAGATGGTTTCCATTTGTTGAACCATTTGAGAGATTTGAGTTTTCAACATTATGAGTGGTCATGGAATCAACTTCATATCCAGTTTGTTTCAAAGCTTTATTGATATGTAAGTTTTGTGTTTTAAATTTCTCATTTTGTGTTGCTTGAGTTGAGACAAAATTTCTCACTATAAGCTCTGCTTTAGACTTTTGAGGATTGGTTGGTGCTCTTTGATAGCCGGGAGGTCCAGCCAATTGTTGGAAAATTTGGTTCCTATTAGAAAAATTTGGATGGTTTCTCGACCCATATTGAAGGTATTAGAGTATGGGTTGCCTCGTTGTTTAATGTAGTTAACCATTTATTGGCTATGTGCATTCATTTATAGTGTGCCCTATGATCCCACATAGTTCACAAGGAGGTTTGTTAGAGTGATGTCATCGACACTCAATGTTTCAATTTTTTTTTTTAATAAAGATTCAATTTTTGTGCAAAATTAATTCTAAAACTGCAACCTCATTCCTTCGCCCTCTCTTTTTAAGGGTGTCGTTGTATCAATTTCCTATTGACGATGATTCATCGTCATATTTTCTATGAGCTCATGCGCCTTCTCTACACTTTTGTTCATCAAGGCTTCTACGACTGTCAAATCCACGGTCATCCTTGTTGTGTAGGTTAACTCATTATATAATGTATGCAATGTCACCATTTTTCTAACCCATGGTGTGGGCACAATCAGAGCATTTCTTTAAAATTTTCTTAAGCTTCGTACAAGACTCCCGCTTCTTTTTAAGAAAAAAACTCGTGATCTGATTTTCTCATAGCAACAATTTTTTATTAGGGAAAAATACTTAGGTAGGAAAGCTTTTCTTAGCTCATCCCATGTGGAAATGGAATCAAATGGCAATGAATGTAGTCAAGTTCTCACTCTATCTCTTAGTGAAACAAGGAAGAACATAAGTTGTATGCCCACCACTTGTGACATTAGTCATTATCAAAGTGTCACGGTATTTTAATAAAATAGAAAGATGAAGATTTGGATCGTCCATTGGTACATTGAAAAACTAGTTTTGTTGTGAATCCGTGAGAATTCACCATGGGGCTAACAATACTTTAATGTGGATCCGTAACGGTGGAGATTGAATAATGTTTTAAACATATATTTTCAGTCATTGTAAAAACTAATGATTGTTTTATTCTCATTTGATTAAGAAATCTCTTGATCTCGTGTATTTGTTGAACAATGGCCTCCGAGACTTTGAGTTCTTCACATCCAACCTAAGAAAATAATAAAATAGAAAAACAAACAAAATAAAAGAGAATACAAGAAAAATTTCTAAACTAAACAAATATAAAAAGATAAATTTACATTGATTTTCAACAAGTCCCCAATAACGATGCCAAAAACTTGGTACGTCTGCAAATGTATAAGTATATAATCGTAATAAAGAGTATTGAATCCATATGGACTTGTTAGTATTGATATGGTTTTCTTTTCTAAGTGTTTTGTATGAATTATCTTGGTTTTTAAAAGGTTGGTTCTTGTTTTGGTTTTGGAAGTATCCAAATTATAAAAGTATGTCTTTGAATCATCGGGCTTGTCATTTTAAAATGAACAATTCCAAATCCTAATCTTTTCTAATTGTTTTGAGAAATCATTATCCAAGGATGAGGTAACTCTTAAAATAACATTTTTCTCTTGCAAGAAAAAAAGGCATGCTTTAACATCATAGCTCCTTATTATCATAGTTTCTATGTTTGTACGACCCATTGAACCCTATTACACATTTAATCCCAAAAACCATTGGGTTTCTCCTGCTTTAAGACCTTTGTGTAGCCTCATATTTCCATCAACTTTTTGTCTTTCAACAACAATGTTGCCTTGATTTTGCTTTAAAAAATGAGGCTAGATTGGGATTTTGAATTCTCACAACAAAAGAAAAGGATCATGGAAAGTTCATCATAAAATTATTTTCCATGATCAAAGACAAGGGAAAGATTACTCACTCATCACATTGATGGTCTTCTAAAATAAAAATAAATAAACAATGAAGTAAAATAAAGAATTTTTTATTAAAACATGAACATATTACAAGACTGTATGATTCTATGGTGTGAAAGTGGAAAGAAAAGAGAGCATGTTTTGTAAATAGTGTATAAATTGAGACTAAGTGCTCTCTTAACGTCAGACTTCTTTCATACATTGAAAAACAATGTTTTTTAGGATGCTAAATACATTACAACAAAAATACAAACCTTGGTGATTCAAGATTGATTACATGTTTTAGGATATTGCTTAGATGAATGACAAAATTGATTTATTGTAAATATACTTTAAATGTCACTTATTAACTTGGTTTTATATTCGTTAATGTTAATTTTACCTCTTTTACTTGGATATTATATTTGATAGATAGAGATATCAAAGAGCATCAAAGAATGAAGAATTATGGGTTCAAAGCAATTATCTCGGCAATCTAAAAATATCTTAGTGAAGAGCGAAAAATATGTTGGAACAAAGGGTGTTTCGCAAAATCACCTCTTAAGTTTTGATGATAACAAGGTATTAAAAATGGTCAATTGGATATGCTAAACATTTGTTCAAGTGTACAGGACCTTGATGAGTCGATAAATTAGTATTTTTAATATGTTATTTGAGTTTATTCTATTTAGATTTGATTTAGTTTTATTTAAATATTATTTCCTTTTTGAGTTATTTTACTTCAATTGCAAATTATTATAT
>Ga0228710_1007630_pt1 | contig 15867 bp, 11 predicted proteins | sample MedpolnodulmetaG_FD_177995 | JGI IMG/M metagenome (GOLD analysis project Ga0228710, IMG submission 177995) | Root nodule microbial communities from Medicago polymorpha collected in Santa Monica, California, United States - pink nodules | ecosystem: Host-associated > Plants > Roots > Nodule... | reverse complement strand
TTAAAAAAAGGAGAAGAAAGAAATAAATATAGTGTGAAAGGCAGTATAATAACATTAGTGAGGTGCTTAATCTGATGGTTAAAATAAAATCTAATAAAACTAGTCTATGGTGAAACATATTGAGCAAACTGTATACCATCAACATGACATGAAATCATTTAAACACGTGGCGCATTATTATTGGATGTAGGGTAACTTCACCGAAAAAGTTAATCGAAGAACTTCACCATAGAATTTTCCTTTTTTCTACCACTACGCCAAAAATGGTCATACATAGCGTTTTTTTTTTGGTTTTAGATAGCGCTTTAAAAGCGCTATTGTAAATGGCGCTGGTAAAAGTAATATAACGCTTTTTTTTCTCTATAAAGCACTGTCTAAAGCAGGGTTTATATAATGCTTTGTAGTAGTGCATCCTTGTACATACCGATGTGGCATTAGAGAGAAAAGAGGGTGAGAGAGTGAGAGACAAAATTGATGAGTGTGTAGAGATCATGTCGCTACGTGTCACTTTTGTGTGTGGAGGTAAAGGGGTGTATGCCAAATAGGTTGGTTAACCTATCATTGTTCTTCTTTTTCATGCTATGCTTACATAGTTAAATGTAATCTTGATTCTCCATTTTCATTAAAATAATATTTTAGTCTCCTAATTTATAAATCTAATATTTTAATCTTTTTTTTCAAAAGTTTTGAGATTTTTTTCTTAGAACATGAGACTTATTTTTTATGACCCTTTATAAACTGTTTTTTATGACCCTTTATAAACGGTCTTGTTAACGAGTATCTTCAAATACTTTTTAAATATTCTTAACGTATAATTTTTTTAAAAAAGTTAAAAATTTCAATTTTCAATACAATAAATACATAAATTTTTATAAAATCTTACAACTTTAATGCTTAAATAGTGTTCCGAGGACATATGTTAGCATTTTCCTACGTAAATACATTTGACAATATTTTTCTAGAATAGGAAAAAAGCTGTAACAAGGTTTCTAATTTAAATTAATAAAGTTACATACATCATCAAATATACTTTCACATCATTCATGAAATCAAACACGTCACAAAAAATAAGCACCAAAGTGGAGGAAACTACTAAAACTTGTGAAGTTAGTACATCAACATCTACGATTTAAATAAAAAAGAGACCAAAATCATGTTTCATTTAAAATAGACGTACAATAAGTAGAGGAACCATATTGCATTTATAAGCTTTTATGTGGTTTAAACTTAGAGAGTAACTTAAAGAAGGTTTGTTGAGGTATGACTCATATATACAAGACACTAAAGAAGGTATATGGGTATACGATTTAGGGTTAATATTATAAACTGAATCGTAGTAGTAGTATTATATATATTACTTGTGATACTGAAACTCTGATTCATCATACAATAGAAATGGAACTATAACTACTCTATAGCCGCAGAGGTAGACACAAATTGACCGTTCCCTTTTACCTTCGTTCTCTTATTTAACCTTGTGTTACTAGTTGTTGTTCTAACCGTAGTTATGGCTCATGCGTGAAGTGTATTCAGCGACAGATAAGATTATGCATTTGCTAGGTCGCAATATGGAGAGTGATAGTGCATGTGTATGTGTGCATAGAATGAGAGAGATTTAACTGTCTGGAATATGATTCTGAGTTTAGACAAGCACTTGTAACGCTTAGATGAAGTGTTAGTGTCAGTGAGAGTAAAGATGGACCCCTGATACATGCTGCTGCTTTTGGTGTTTCACTCAAATGGTATTCTTTTGCCTTTTCAGAAAGACTACAAACAGTTCCTATATGAAACATTTTCAGTCAGAGACTCTGGTTTTACATTTATTACTACGTATCTCACTGTTTTTTTAACCTACTACTGCTATAAAATGAATCCATCATAATCAAAACAATAATTCACGTTCATGCATAATATGCTTTATTTATTTATTTAATGCATGTGTGTTGGCCTTGTGATTCCAGTGCTCTTTGCTCGAGGCTTTTTTTTGTACCTTTTACATGTTCAAATCTTGGCTCCTTTTCCTTTCTTTTTTCTGTTTACATGGAAAGCAAGCAGAATCAAAATGAACCATGTGGACCAAGATTGCATAAGCATAAACAAAATAAATAGTACCATATACATGCATACGTACACTCGTGCCATTCATTGGATTTTCAAATTGAAACTTTTTGTTTATATGAGAAAACAAAAACAACAATTTTTTTTTTTGAAATAAATTGTCTAGAAACTTTGAATCCCGCTGGTCGCATTCACGTATTTGAAACATTTCTTGGTGTTCAATCAAAATATACCAAGCTAGCTATCTATATTCAAACTCATATGGCAAAGACTATACGGATATTTGATTTGGATCCATAATAATCCTCTTTTTCGCTTTGTCCTTGATGTAAGGACCTTGTGTGTGTATATCATCTCTTTCTCAAATTCAATCCATCCGCTTGCTATGGTCAGTGAAACTATATTATTACTTACATGAATTCTGGTTTCTTAGTTTCATTGTACTTATGAACTTCATTTCTTTCCCATGGACAATCTAATTTTAACCATCCATGGAAGCAATACGTGTTTCGAAACCCACTTGGGTCGGTCTGACGGTGTTGACTTGAGACCTATGAATGTACTCCTCTTTAAGGTGTTAAGTTCGATTCTCTCCAATGTTAATTTGGATGAGTTAGTTTAACTTATTAAAAAAATACGAGTTTTGAAAATATTTTTAGAAATGCATGTTTGAGAAAAATGTTGAGGCACACATAGTGGTGCCCTGTAAACAAAAATTAAAGGGTGCAAAAAGCAACGCTGAATGATGATGAGAGTTTGACTTAGTAAGGCCAATCATTCTTAAAAAGAAAATTTGGGCACTCAACCCAAAGAATGAAGTAGAATTGCTAGTAGAAAAAGAGATTTTTTTTTCACCCACCAAGCTTCTCACTTATCCGCTGTTTTGACTATTTTAAATCCGTTCGAATTTTATCATCTGAAGCGTATTTTACTTGTTTCGGATAATCCTTTATTCTTAAAGCTTATTACGCAAAGCTACCACTAAACCCTATTATTTTGCCTCTAATTTTACTACATTTAATGCTTAAGAGGTTAACCCTAATATATTTCCCTCCCAAAATCTTGCCAATTTAAATTTCAAAATTTTATTCTTTGTTACCAGACTTTATAAATTTGGTGGGGATAACCAGATAGCACTTGGGTGACATAGAGTTAGGTGACATTGACCAATCACAATGTCACAATGCTTGTGAAAGAGAGAGAAACACAAACATTGTGACATTGTGATTGGTTAATGTCACCAATGTCACCCAACTCTATGTCACCCAAGTGCTACCCGGGGATAACCAAGCCATGTTGTAAACCGTGATCAATTATGCATGCTTGAAAAACTTATTGCATTTAATAACCTCTATTGAGATACTCCTTGAAAACTACAGAGTTCTCCACTCAACACACAATGATCTGTTTCCCATGCAAATGATGTTGTTGCACCACCCTTCCTCTTTGCTATATATACGTGTAATATACCACTCAGTCATATTACACTGGTTCTTCTTCTATTTCTCTGCTACCCCAACAACGCTATGAACATTCTCTGCTACCCCAACAACAATTCCTATCACATTCACACTCACAACCATAAAACTATCACAACAAAAAAACACAATTTCTTCTTTGAAAACCATTCACAGTTTTCTGCAAATCCTCTACCAATTCCGATGCTATTTGCGCGTTCAATTCTTTTAGTATATGTAAGCTGCGTTCAGTTCTTTTAGCATATATAATTGGCCATATGCGCATTCCTCTTTTAACTGTAAAATCAAAAAATGATCAAGTTTTTGAAGTTATATTTCCCATGTGTTATCCCTCTGATGTCATTTGAAACTTAAGAATTCATTGCTGGATTGTTATTATTTCAGTTGCGTATGTTCAAGCAGAACCAAATAATCATCAAATTATATACTGATAGTGTTTAATTGTATATAATATAATACATGATAATGAGTTTCATTAAACACATCACCAATGCTGAACTTATTCATGTTGGAACTTTTGTACTATGGAATACGACAACGAAACTGTAACTTACGCTTAGCCCCAACATGTCTCACATTCTCTTTTTTTCTAAGATAATGGTTTTATGGTTTGTTAACATAATTGTTTAATGGAACCTATAAAGAACCAAGTGAGCTATCATTCGATGGATATATTTTTCAAATAATCCTAGCCATGGATATGTTTGGTGATGGTGTTAGACAAACATATACTCAAACAGTTTCCTGCAAAGTTATTAAATTTAAATTTTAGTAGCTTTTTATATGCTCAACACATTTATTAAATGAAGATCATCGTTTAAGAAAAACAACCAATTCTTCTTATACACAGTAACATTTATAAATCATATTATATCTTCTTTTTTTGAGGGATTATAAATCATATTATATCTAAATCACATTTTTTAAGAAGAGTTTTTTATTTAATGAATCATGTGGTGTCTTCTTGGATTTGGTTATTTAATAGTGTTCTATATGGTTTAATTTGTTAATGTTATAGTACATCTTAAAGATCATCTCAGAAAAGGATTTAAAATTTTCCTTCTTATATACATTTTTATATTTAATTATAATTTACACTGAATTACATTTTTAAATTTCTTATTAACAAATAAATAAGTGTATAATTTAGTTTTTTAATAATGTTATGCAGGATTTGTTTTGTTTTGGCAAAGGGTGTGGCTAATCAAATCCACACGGTTATTAATCATAATGGCCCACATTGGTTGGACATGAGTTTCCCACTGCAGTATAATTTGCCTGCTTTGTAAACACAAAGATAATAAATGGTTGCGGTAGTTTGATTAATTGTGATTAATTTTATTTGACTCATTATTGATGTAACCAATTAAAAGTTGGAGTGCCGGTTATGCGACGGAACCAGGTTGATTATAATTAACTAAAATGAGATGATATGTGTTCGAGGGGAAGATTATATCCTGAACTAATGTTGGTGACAAAGTGTTTATACCCTGATTATCTCTAGAGCCATCAGACATGAAGATGGTGAAGATTCTGATTTTACATCCAACATCGTATATAAGGAAATATTTCGTAATATTTGATATAAACAATACTATGTACGTGATTATTTGTATCCACCGGTTAATTGTTACATTTTATTATTTCATACATTATTATATACTGTAATGTTTATTTGTATTTTTCAATCATCACAATTTCATTGTTGACGGATGTTTTTTAACTCATAAGACCTGTGCGACGCACGGGTCAGCAATCTAGTAAAATCTAAAATTATTATTTCTCCATTTCAAACCCCTCCTTTGACCATTCATTATTTTTTTTTTTTGAAAAAATCTCATTTGGGTTATATAATCCCAACCCAAAGCTTGATAACATATCCTAAATTTTGAATGCTTAGAAATTTTGGATACTTTTTTTTTTATAGGAAAATTTTGGATACTTAGACCCTGAATATTGACAACATATCCTAAACTTTGATGTCATTTATTTACTTATATATCAAAGCATAGCTACATTCATCACTGCTCTATTTTTTTAAACCTTGTTGTGATATATTGTGAAAGATGCATAGATAATGAAGTCTTACAATACTATATTCCATTACAATTGTCACTATCAAAATTAAAATTGTTATTATCATTGTTGTTGTCATTACAATTTGATACACAACACAAAATATTGTCTCATTTGTTTGAAGAAAAGCATGACTGTTTCATCCAATGGCTAGAAATCTATTCTTTTCCTTGAAATATAGGAAATAATTTTCTCTATGGTAACACTTAAATTATTGTTTTTGCTACTACTTTTGTTTTATTATAATTGGGACAGTAAATTAGATTCATAATCTCAACCAAGCCTTAGAGCTCATAGAAATGTTTGAGCTCAATATTCATGGATTTCAAGTAAGGTTTACTAAACGAGAAGAATTGTAGTTTAATTTGCATTCTATTTCAAACCAATTATTAAAAAAGTTAGAGTCGTCTTTGAGATTTTGAGTGGCCTATATGAAGTACAAAGTCCATGCCCTATTTTTTGTCTAAATAATACACACACATAAGCATCCACGCAAACACACCCACACGCGTGCGCGCGCACACACATATATATCCTAAAAAATTGCCATCCATGTGGCCGCACCTCCGCACACCCTCATGGCCATCTTCGCCTAATGTGATGTTTCTACATGTTGTTTGTTTAGGAACTAGGACAATATCTTCTAGCCCAAGTATATTTAAAAGGTCCAATTGTTTACATAGCTGGGTTGTTTCCTAGACGTAAGTATTGAGCTTGCTTGAGCATATTGTGAGAGCTAGTTCCATGATTAACCCACGAAGATCATTTACTTTTAAAACGGGCCATGAAATATGAACTCATTCAATAATTTTAGTGAAATAGCACAAAGAGACAACAAATAGAGAGGTAATGAATTAAAACAAGAAATAAGATTATTTAAGCAGAACTTATTATTCTCATAATTGATTGTTAAAAGCTATCATCATAACTGAGACATGTCAACTGTTAAATAGATGTCGCTGATATATCAGTGGCGTCATCGTTGTTCATACCACAACTTTTAAGATTATCATCTTCCTTAATCCAACACTGATCACTCATTTTCTTATGTAATCAAAATAAAATGATTTTAAGATTAGCACATGATCTAAGACACAAACCATATGATCATCAAAATAAATTACGTATTAAAATCAAAATTGGAAACTAAATTGATGTTTAAGGTTTAACATGAACATAACAAGTTATGTGATTAAATTTTTTTGAAGCCCCTCTAAAAAAAAATTGAAGCTTTTAAAAAGGTGCCAAGTTCAGAATCAACACCTAATGCTTGATAACCTGATGAAAAAAGAAATGTTAGTCTATTACGATGCTCGTGGAAAAAGTAGATTGGAAATAAAATGTTATCGGTGCAAACATATGTCCGGAAAGAAATTAAACCTAATGCATGACAACCTCATGGAAAATAAATTGAAGAATTTGAAAGAGGATGAAGAACACTAGCCATTGTTCACATTTCACTGTGCCAACCCCCTCCTCAATCGTGTCTGCTTCCTCCTCTTGATCTGTTGTTGCGCCAGCCACGGTTGCATAGGTAACATACTTCACATCCACTTGATCGGATCCTCTTTGCGTTTAAAATGTGTCAATGTAGTATGAGTATGACTATACCCTGATGATTAAAATAAACTAGGAATTGTATTGTCTTTAGAATCTTAGTGAATTGAACTAGGTGAAATTTTATTTAGTGCATAGTACTTAATTTATGCTGTGGAAGAATAAATTGAAATTTATTTAGAAGATGTATGTACAGTTACTTTTTTAATTCTGAGTAGCATATCTGAAGTTTGAGTATGAAACTATTTCCTATTAAGTGCATGCTTGTGATGGTATTTTGATAAATCAACTTATAAAATTGATTTATTTTTAGAGCTAAGACTATATATGCATACCTTTAGAACATGCTTTGTAGCTTGCCCATTTGTGGAAGTTGAACTACTATCATTATTATAAAGTTGAACTAGAAATGTAGGATTGAGGAGGATAAGGACTCCAAATGTTAGAGCCAGTATCCAAATCAACTCCAAACTTGACAAGCTAGTGTGCACATGAATTTCCCTCTCTTAGTGAGTTGAAAACTCATCTTCCAAGTCCAGCTATCTAAGGTGAATTGTCAACTGAATTTTCATTAATTAATGAAGACACTCTGCAATTCCAATTTAATATCTCTAATTCTAATTGAATATCTCTAGGCTAATGAGTAGCAAGATAGTCAAAGTGTTACCCTTCTAACAAGATACCTTTATAAGGGAAATGGATTCTCTGAATTAATTTGAATCCTCTAATTTTTTGTGACTTTGGTAGGCATTTTTAGTGAGAGAACAAAGGAGATAAGACAAGAGAGAGGGTTGTACGAGAGAGATAGAAAGTTAGGGTGTAGTTTCCGCTACCAAGACAGAGAATCCAAACTTATTTATAAGAAGCTGAATGTTTTGATTACGTTAAAGGGAGTCATGTCACGTATGTTTGACATACAGATTCTTGATCAAACCACGTTTTGTACCACATTGAAACTTCTCCTTTACCAATTCAAACGACCAAACCTATATTTACATGATAAAAGATTTAAAGGATACATTAATTTTACTCGGATATCCAATGAGAAAACTTTATTATTTGACTCCAACAAATAAGAAGGAGTTTGTCGTAAAACCCAAATCAAAAGAGGTTTAGTTACACATGACAACAAACATCATTAGAAAATAATAGAAAAACATACCATATAGAGAATAAGAGGAGGAGGGAGATCCTCTGGCTTGAAGCTCTAATGTTTGACTACCGCTAGCATTCTTAATGAATAAAAGAGTGTACAAGAGTCTCTTTTTATAATGCATCATTACTTACTGCTAGTTTTTTATAATTCAAGTTTTCTCTCATTTATGAAAATCAAAGTAAGTATGAGCATACTATGCTCCATCAAGTATATTAGTGAAAACAGCAAAAGAACACCCTCAAAAGATCGCCTAGGGACCATCCGTGTCGTCCCCCAAGCACCCGACGTGAGACAACATTGGTTGTTGTCCCTGATAGGGCGCCTGGCGCCAAGACTATAGCGCCTAGCGCTGACTCTCTGTGAATTGTGTTTGCTTTTTCTTCGTTTCTCCTACTGATGTCACAGTTCAGAAGCAAAAGGGTAAAAGGGGGCGCGCCACTTTGTTATATTTTTGCACAAGATCTTCAAATTCTTTGCACAAGATATTTTTGTTATGAGATCTTCATATTTTTGGCATGAATCCTTGCACAATATATTTTGTATGGGATCTTCATATTTTTGGCACGAATCAGCTCCAATTCTCCTTTCTTTTGCTCCAAGACTAAATCTTTTGAATATTTGTTCCTAAAATATAATAACTTGCAATTGAAGTAAAATAGTTCTAGAAGGAAATAAAAACATATTAAATCTAATTAAAATAAACTTAAATATTAATTAAAAGACACTAATTTAATGATTAATTATTGACTCATCATCAAGCACACAAGCAAGAGATTTCCTATGCTCAAGCACACAAGCAAGAGACTTTCCTATGCTCTAGTACAACTACAAGAGACCTACAAATGCTCAAGCACACAAGCAAGAGACTTCCAAACAAACAGATTTACACAGAAAATTGTTTGAGTTTGAACACTTGATATACAATCAATGGTGTTCACAATACAAATCAATTACAGACTCTTTAGACTCTTGAGACTATAGAATTTCTAAAATATGGACTTTGCTAAGAAATTCTAAGTGACTTTGAAATACAAACAATAACAGAGTATGAAATTTGAATTGTTATGAGAGTCTAGCTTTTGTATGCGTGTGTATTGTCTTGTTGTTGATTGCTTGCTATCCAACTAGAAGGTCTTCACTCCTTTATATAGTGGTGTGAAAGAGACGTTGGAGGATTGCCAACACACATATACAAAGAGTCGTTTGAAGCTTGTTGATCACCAATGATCTTTTGCCTGATATGGTTATTGTCCTATGAAGGATCAATTTCAAATTCATTCCTTGTATGAAGGAACATTTCTGCAGGCAGAGCTGTTATCCTTATCTTGTTGCAAAGCACGACCAAAGTAATGGAGAAGGTGGTTGTACAGTTCGTACATTTGTCCTTTTTCAACGCACTTGATGGAATAAGCATCCAAAGCTTTCAAATTTCACCTCAAGGCCGTTGTTACACTTCTTTACGTCTTTAGCAACTCTTAGGCAAGATTAAATGAGATTCCAGCTTTTGAAGCTTTAAGTTCTCCAGCTCCTGATGAACTTCAGCTTCTGGTGATCTTGTTTCTGATGAGGTGCTTCTGATGAAGTTGCTTCTGACCACGTCATCACTTCAGGAGCGCTTTGAACTTCAGGAGCACTATTCTTCAGACGCTTCAAGCTTCCTTTTTGTTGATTTTTTTGCTCTCTTTTGTTCTTTCAGAACCTTTTAAAGATATAAAGTTTTGTCTACGGTCATGTACACTTGAACAAATATTAGCATATCAAATTGACAATTTTTAATACCTTGTTATCATCAAAACCTTAAGGGTGATATTTGTTACACAATGTTTGTTCTAACAATTTCGCCCACTCTAAGGGTAATGTTTGTTAAATGTATTTTGTTCCAACAATCTCCCCCTTTTTGATGATGACAAACATTAGTATAAAAAAAATGTTCCATTGTTGTTAATATAATTAACACGTTCACTATATGGGTTTGAGGTTTGTAAGCTCCCCCTGAGTCCAATAGTACTTTAAGGTGAGGTTTGTAAGCTCCCCCTGAGTTCTATTCATGTTAATTAAATTTATCATTAAAGCGCAATAATCACTAAGAATAATCTCACATAAAAAGTTCAGAGATAAGAAGATGGTCCTATTAATTTAAGTTGTTTAGAAATAAAATAATGGGGCTCAGTGCTTATAAATACTATACTCTACTCCCCCTTTTGTCATCAACAAAAAATATAAAAAAAATATGGAGACAAAAAGAAAAAGATGAGAAGAAAAAAAAAAGTGAGATTAAAAAAATATAAACACATAAGAGGTTCATAAGCAATAGGTCAGAAGCAATAGTATTGATCAGAAGCAGTAAGTTCAGAAACACTAAACTAAGTTCAGAAGAAAAAAGACAACAGATAATAAAAAACAAGCTAAGGTGTGCAATTAAGGTTGGGCTTGTTTCTGAAACATCTCCATCATTTGTTTCATCATCTTGTTTGTCTCTTCAGATTGCTGCTTCATTTCCTTTTTGATGTCTTCATTGCTTTGGATCAACCTCTCTTCTCTGACTCTAGCTTCGTCAAGCTTAGCTTCTGTAGATGCCTTGTACTCTATCAGAAGTAGCTTTTGCTCAAGAAGTTCTTTCTTCAGCTGCCTGTTCTCTTTCTCTAATTCAACATTTCTTTGCAGCACAGCTAGTCTAGGTGATGCTTGTTTGACATTCATCCTTGTCAACCAGTTCACATTGAGCTCCCTTGGATGAATTCCAACTAGAATGAAATCAGTTTCATTCCTTTGCCTTAAGCAGAGAGGATGTTTCACCCAAGTCTTCAGGACTCTAACTTCTTCTAGATTGCTGGTAACTCCCTTCAGCCAATCTTTGAGCTTCTGCTGAGCATTGTCTTGATCATCCATACATGTTATTTGAAGAGCATTCAAGACATTTTCAACTCTTTCCTTCAGCCTCTTCTAGAACTGCTCATAGCTGTGTTCATGAATAAGGTAATGTCTTGTTTGAGTCATCTTATTGAGCTCCTGAAAGATGTTCTCACAAACATCTGCTAACAGAGATGAATCCAGATACATGGTTGGTGGGATGGGAATTTTATCTGCTTTAGGAGGAGTGATGGGTTGAATAGCTAGATGTGATGATGAAGGTTGGTTATTTGTAGGGTGTGTTGGGATTGTTGTTGAGATGTTGGTCTCTGACATGTCATCAGAAGCAGAAGTGGAGAGAGAATTGATCATATCAATCTTCATTTCAGTTGCTTCTGGTTCACTGACCTCTTCAGTACATGATGTAGACTCAACATATTTAGGGATGATTTGGATTTTGGTTGAGGTTGTTTGTGGTTCATCTGATTGGTGTTGGGGGCTTTCTGAAGTAACTTCATCAGAAGCTACCTCAGAGGCTTTCTGGAGTTCAGATGCAACTTCAGGCAGTTCACTAGAGTAGTGACTAACCAGTTGATCTAAAACATTTGGTTCAGCTAGTTTTGTGGGTGATTTTGGTTGAGAGTTAGATGGTTCACATGTGTTGGTTTCAGGTTCAGTTTGGGTTTGGGTTTGGTCTTGGTTAGATTTTGATGAGGTAGCAACATTTGCAGAAACTGACCCAGCTTGATCATCAGCACCCTCTGCATCAGCAGGGATTGATTGAAGACACTCAATCAAAGGTGGTTGAAGAGGATGATCAGCTGGTAGTTTTCACAAATATCTACTCTCATTTGGGACAAAGCACCTATTCTATCAAGGACATAAGGGTACAAAGGCAGAAATGGTTCATCACTAGCCTTTTTGTTTTGTTTTGGTTTGGTGGATGGTGAGATGTTTTTGTAGAGTTTATTGAGAGGGACATCATCTATATCAGATGAGTCTGGGGAGGAGATGGAGGTTTCAGATCCGGATTCAACTTCTATAATATTAGCAGAGTTTGAGACATCAGGATTACCTCTTGAAGTAGCAGCTTCTGAAGTTGCAGCTTCTGATCAAGCAAAACACAAAAAATAATCACACGAAATGACTTAGTAACTTAGTAAAATAATTATTCTCACCAAAACACAAAAAATAACCTTCTAATAAAAAATGACTATTTTACCCTTGCTCACAAAATGACAAAATTACCCATGAGTCTAAAAATGACTAAAATACCCTTCTAGGCCAAAAATCCACAAATTCCGATTAAAATACACACAAAGACATATAATTACACGAAAGCTCATATAAACACATATAATAAATAATTAAAATTAATATAAAGAAAAACGAGCTGTAACAATCTCCATCCCCATCCCCCTTTGATAAATTTTGAAAAAGTATAGTTCAACACATTGGCGAAAAATACACCAATCGTGATTGATAGCTGAAACCCAATATTAATGGCTCCTCTATATTTGGAGGGAGCCATCTCGGAGAGGTAGAGTGGCACAACATGTGAAATTTAAAATAAAACAACAAATGTGGTACTTAGTGGGAGTAAGGTGCCAAATTAACTCTCAATTTCTGCATAGTTGAAAAGATATCATACTAGTAACCAAATAAGCGCTGAAGTCGAAAAAAATTTAAATCTGCGTTAGATCATTTATTCGTTACATCACACTCATTAAATTAATTAATAAAAAGGCGGTGGTTGTTAAAATATACCATCATGAAAATGATTGGATGTATGCGTAGGTGTTTTGTTACTACTTTTGTTTTATTACAATTGGGATAGTAAATTGTCATACCCTAATTTTGGACCCATTTTTTTTTCATTCTAAAATTTTTACAAAAAATCAACAAACATTTTTCTTACGCCAAATGCATTTCCATGAGTTTTTTTAGTTACTTGTTTTCCAAGTTAACTTCAAATTCTTCATTTTTTATGCATATTTTTATTCATTTATTTTTTACGTTTTTTATTTTGTTACTTCGTTCTCAAGAAAACCCAAGTTCATCACACCAAATATTCCAATTTCAATTCATCTCATTTCCATTACATTTCTAATCACAAAAATCACAAACTTTACACTATTTTGTTTTGTTATTTTCAAAGTCACAAAATTCATTTTCAAAAATTCAAAAAAAACACTAACCTTCACAAATTCACTCAAAATGCACATTTCACTCCCATTTCATTTCCTTCACCATAATTTGTGCATCTAGAATCATCTTCACACATAACACCTCATCATTATCCAAAACATCATGACTCACCACCAAAAATCATCAAAAAAAGTCCCAAAAACTCATTTTTTTTGCAAAATTCCAAACTACCCTTTCTTACCCACCACTTAACCTAATTTTTGCACTCTTGATGACTAAGTTACTCCCTCTATCACCATTTTCATCAAAAATTCCAAAATCTTCATTTCTCCATGAAACTTCACCATTCTTCAACCAAAAGTTCATAAACACTTCCAACAAACCAAAACACACAAAAACTCAAGAAAAACCACCCAAATTCGTGAATTCAAAACTACAATTTCTCAAGAAAAAGTGATAGTGAGTTAGATCATTTCAAGGCTCAATTAAGTTGAGTTTTGATGTTTTGATACCCCTGGATATGTTGTGAAGCTTTTCCACTGTTTAGTTTTGTTTACTTCGTTGTTTTTTGGGTTAGTGTTTTTTTAAATTCGAAGTTGTTGTTCACTTTTCTCTCTATACAAACATTCACTGTGAAATCTAAGCTTAGATTCATGATCAGCGTGGAACTCCAAGCAAAATGGTATTTTAGTTTGTGAGATTTGATGAACATTTAAGGTTTTAAGATTTTAAAGAATGATGGTGTTTTTGTGTTGTTGTCCAACATGAAAGAGTGACTAGGAAGGAAGAAGAAGTTGACTTCTTCCCTCTTGACCAGTAGGATCCAGTTTTGTCCTATATGCAGCTTACTATTGCACCCCCATTTTCAGATATGCACCCCCCCTTTTTATTTTCATTTTCTTGCATTTTTTCTTTATTATTTCTCTAGATTTTATTTATTTATTTTTTTGTAATTTTTTTTCTCTTTTAAGCATATCTAGAAATATCCAACATTATCTCATGCATTTTTTTTATTTTTTATTTCACATTATTTATTTTATTTAGTTTATTTTAGTGTTTATTTCATGCTTTTTTTTTTCTTTTTTTACTTGCTTGCTTTAATTTAGTTTATTTATTTTTTTTAGAATTTTTTATTTTTGCATATTATTTATTTACTTCATTTACTTGCTGCTTTTATTCTTTTTAGAATTATTATCTCATCTTTTATTTTCTTTTATCATTTGTTTATTTGCTTTTTTAATTTAGTGTTAGTGTCTCTATTTTTCCTTTTTTTTTGTTATTTATTTACTTGCTTTTGTTTAGTATTATTATCTCATCTTTTTTCTTTTTCTTTTATTATTTATTTAGCTGCTTTATTTTAAAACAATAAAAAAAGAAAGTGCATGTAACTGATTATGTTGTTTGATGTCTTAAACATTTTTGAAACATGTCATCGTGAGCTTAACTCAGTTGATATTGACGATGCATAATATATGCAATGTCGGGGTTCAAACGCCGCAAAAAATACATTTTCTGAACATATAAACACATTTGAATCATAATATATGCAATGTCGGGTTCAAACGTCGAAAAAAAAAACATTTTTTGACATATAAGCTCCTTTGAATAAAGTTGGTTGAAAAAGGAGCAACCATGTAAATATTTTACAATTTAAAGACTAATTTTTGTTTCAAAAATAAAACAAAGGACTAAAAAATAAATAAAAAGATTAGGGTTGAGTTTTGAGGGTACTATATATATATAATGATAGGAAATACAGAGACAGAGTCTTTGATTCATCGTATCTGCGACTGCGTTGCTGCTAGGGTTTGAGATCGCTGCCGCGGCCGCCGAGGAAGAAATCATGGGTCACTCCAACGTTTGGAACTCTCACCCCAAGACCTATGGTCCTGGTTCTCGCACATGGTATGGTATCTATCTCTTCTTTTTTATTTCTTTCATTTTATTTAAAACCCTTTGAAGATTCTTCGATCCGTATTTCTGATTACTGCGTTCGTGTAAGCCTTCATGAAGAGCCAATTTTTATTATTATGATTTTGTTACGCCCTATTGTTTAGATGGGATTCGATTTCACTTTGAAATTTTGTGAGGAATTAAAACCGTCTCCAATACTAGTCAGTACCTAGCTAGGCGAAGATCCAAATTAACTCTTGAATTGGGTGCATTTTTCGATGTGTTTGTGGTTTTGTGGACTTGTCTTTCTTTGTCATCCTGAATATTTAGTTCTGTTAACTAGTCTGTCATGTGCCTTAATTTGAAATTAAAATCGGTTCTGATACCTTAAATTTCACTTTTTTTTTTTACAAAATAATCTCACTCATTCTTTGCTTTTAATGTCTGTACCTGATTTAAAGCTTAAACAATGCAATTTTTGTTGGAAATTTCAATATTATGTTATATCTATTGTCTTGCGATGAGTATGATTTAGTTATTGTGACATTTCAACAGTTCTTTCTTAGTTACTTGTACATACTTGATATTGTTCGGTTGTAAATGTTGTCTACTGTTGTACCGTGTTTTGTAGCCGTGTGTGTGGAAACTCTC
>Ga0228710_1007626_pt1 | contig 15869 bp, 9 predicted proteins | sample MedpolnodulmetaG_FD_177995 | JGI IMG/M metagenome (GOLD analysis project Ga0228710, IMG submission 177995) | Root nodule microbial communities from Medicago polymorpha collected in Santa Monica, California, United States - pink nodules | ecosystem: Host-associated > Plants > Roots > Nodule... | reverse complement strand
AAATAGGGGGGGCAAAATCCAAATTCAATCAAAATAGGGGGGGGTAAAACTGCATTTAAGCCATTAAAATAAAAGCTTATTTATTTACATAAGCTATTTTTCATAAGCTCAAAATAAGCTCAAACCAAACAGGACCTATCTACTAGCATAAGTACTTATAAGGCCGTTTGAGAGATCTTTTGGAAACAACTAACAAAAATGTCCATAAGCTATTTTCAGCTTATTTCCATAAGCTGTCCCTGATAGGTTATGAAAATAGTTTATGCAACAATTTGATTTTAATTTATTTGTTATAGAGCTAGCTTATATGTAAGTATTTATATGATAAGCACTTACAATATAAGCACTTAATTAACTTGAAACAATACGGCACCTATTAGGCTAAAACACAAACATTTGGAAATAATTATTATGATTTCCATTAGTTTAAAGTGTATATATATATATATATCCGTTTCGTGCTTTCGAATCCGCAATACCTGAATTTTGATAGTCTTTTGGTTCACCCCAAAGATTGTCCCAATAAGAATCTGTTTTACCAGAACTTTCCTGCCTCATCATTCTCATTTTTGCTTGTTCCTGCCAGAAAACTAGTAAGCAGTACTCGATCGTGCGAAATTAACCACATATTGAAACTGGGTCAAACATCCAGATTTTTGTTGAAATTTATTATCAAATTTGTGTTTGTGTCAAAATGACGTGATTCTTCATTTATAAAGCAAAAAAACTAAAGTGATTAAGAATATAAGAGTTCTAACCAAGACTTTTGACTGTCTCTTTTCCCATCGTGAACTCGCCTGGCAATAGTAAATGCAGATCATATTAGATATGAGAACAACACTTTCGGACATTGGAAGAAAAGGGTTTCAATCAAAACTAGAAACTTAAAGAGACGAGAAATTTATGACTACATGATAGAAAATTGAAATGCTAACATGGATTATAATCACTGTTATGAAAATTGGGAGTTAGAATGAAGAATGTTTTATTTTTGCCTGGTCTTTGAATTAGGTCATAGAAAATGTAAGCATACAATCATTGCAAACACATATGAAGTCCACAAGAAGAAAATTTATGAATGTTCGAATAACTGCGTCGCTGTAGCACTGTTCTTACCATTCTGAAAACATCAAATGAGGCTGATCCCATTCCTGAAAGCATTAGGGCAACCTGCTCATATTTAAGAGACTTGGTGAAAATCATTATCAGAAAAATCATTTCAAAACTCAAATTTTAAAACTTCAAAAAGATGTTGAAATTATATTGCGAATATAGAGATTATACCGAAAAAATTGAAAGAAATCTATGTTATAAGGAAAGAGGCCGTACATTGACTCTTTCTATACGGCGCATTTCATCTTCGAGTAATGATAGCTGTGCAGCAGATGTCCGATGAATGCAGTCAACAGGGCTGGAAATTTTTTTGTTAAATTAATTCCATTAATTACTACATACTAAATATTCCAAACCTCAAAGTATCTACCAGCTGCAATGATAAATCAAAACTACATACCATAGAAGTTATGATATTGATAAGCCAAGGTGCCTAAGGCAAGCAGAGTTAATTACTAAAAATTTGTTATTTAGCCACTGATTTATCAAATTAGTTGTTAATGAAAGCCACTAAATGAGTTTGTGACTGATTTAGATCACTAGTCACTTATATTAGCAACGAATTTGACATTTTTGATCTATTAGTTGATCGCTAAGTCAATCACTATATAACAATTATATTTGGTAGAATATTAGACTTTTATATTCAATTACAATAATAGAAATGACTGATAAATACTGGTGACTAAAGCGATGCATATAGACATACCAACTGTCAATTGCTTGTTGAACTAACTCCGGGTTACTGCACTGGCTGAATACTCTGGCTCTTCCAAAATCTTCCTCCATTGCAAATACATCAGGTGCTACATTGGCACAATTTTTGCAGCCTGTTGAAGGATTTGATATTGGAATTGGAATATATTTATATGTTCACCTTTGTAATTTCTCATTGCAAAGCTTGGATGTATGATTGGTGCTTGATAGATAAAGAAAATGAAGCTCTATCTAAGGCACGCAAGCTTAATCGATAACTTTTGACGTCATTTAAATGTCTTTCTGGAATTGTAAGATGCTAATCAAGTTCGTTCTTTCGTTGGTATTTACAGCAACTCTAATGACATTAAGTTAGTAATGTTATGGAATGCATTTGATAACAAATCAAGACAAAGGGACAAATCTGATTAATATTTTGCAATTCCAGAGACCATTTTGGAATATTTATAATGTGTAGGACTAGGTTGATACAATGCTACAATTCAAGGACCAAAATGCGCTTATAAGTTATGCAACATTTGGTACAAACAAACTAAAGAAGGTTATTTAGACTGTGTAAGTGAGTGAGTGAAGTACCTATACAGCTGAACTCATCAACAAACACATGATCCTTCGGGCAAGAATCATCGAAGAAAGGATTGGTTGAAGTTAAAGAATAGCCATGAATTTCATCATAAACATTTCTCTGAATGGGATCACTGAGCACCTACAATAGTCAATTTCCAATAAAATCACATGAAAAAGATAAAAACTTTTACAAAATTTTCATCTGGCTTAAAAATTCAATTTATTTAAAATGGAGCATACTGCATAAACTTCATTGACGAACATGCAGAAATTAGTGGTTTCGGGATTATTGCCGCTCAAGTCCGGGTGACAAGCTTTCATGCAGTCATAGTAGGCCTTCTTGATCTGCTCTGGTGTAGCATCTGGAAACTAGTCAAAAGAACCGACCAATTATTAGAAAATACCAATGTTTTAAAAACTATCTGCAATTGTCGCAATTGCAGCTGTGATGCTAAGGTTTTTGATGTCACTGTGACCACATCACAATTGCAAATGCTTCAGCTGTATTTGAATGCAAATTTCTATAATCTTAAGGATCACAACACAACTGCAACGCAACCGCAAATGCATTTTCAAACAGTTAGAAATACTATATTTCTTGCAAAAAATAATATTTCGACACAAATTAGACAATAATTAAAACAGTTAACACAGTCCAGTACTCCAGTCCAACTATGTGGCAAATTGCATGTAGTGGATGATTAATGATTAATGAATATAACAAGCTATGCAAATAGAGGTGTCAATAGAGCCCTAAAATTCAAAGCCCACTCAGAAAAGCCCCCACCAAGCCCACTAAATTAAAGCCCCATAATTCGCAAAATTATTTGGGGTCAAGCCCACTATAAAATATATATTTTTGTGGGCCTAAAAAAGCCCCATATTAATTATTTAAAAAAAAAAATTGGTAAAAAAAAATTTCGGTGAAAAAGTATTTTTACGGCAAAAAAAAAATATTTATAGAAATTTTGGGGCTTGGGGCCTTTTGATTTTTTTATTTGTGGACTTGCATAAATGTGGGTCTTTTAATTTTGTGAATTTTCAAGCCCCCTTACTATGTGGGCTGGGGCCAAAACTTCAACGCCCCATGATATTGACACCTCTATATACAAACTCATTAATCATCCACTGAATATAATTAACACCATTTTTAAACATCATTAACCATAACACTTTCAGATGTTCAAATATACTATGTTAATAAATTGCAACACCTTAACCCATTTGGCATTGGCCTATAGCGGTTAGTGCTCCTCTCAAGGGTTAGTGCTCCTCTCAAGGTCTCAGGGTGGATTCGCCCTGGCGCTAATTTCGGTGGGCTAAGTCCATACATAACATATTAAATGGGGCCCACAAGTGGACGGTGGGTTGGACCCCTCGGATTAGTCGGCTATTAGGCTAATATACCGAGTTTTCAAAAAAAGTAAAATGAATTGCAACACCTTATTATATTCATTAGCTATCAACTGAACTTGATTAACCATCTATTTGATTTGAGTTAACTATCTAAATTGTTTTCAAAATTTGTTGACAAATATTTCAAAATAACACATCTCTATATCTTAATACACATAAGATTTAGCAAATTCCACCTAACTCAACAAAAGGGTCTAACTATATTGCCCTATAAGAAAAACAATAAGATCATACATAATTATTAATGAAAGCATCAAACTATTTTAACAATTTGATGTATTACCAGACCAAGAACAGCATAATAGTCCTCTGCAGTAGTATCAACCGGAGAAACTGAATCCTCAGCTGCAACTCTTAACCTCCCACACTTTCTTCTCTTACCACTTTGCATAGCTAAGGAACAAGGACTTGCATGCTTTGTCAGCTTCCTCCATGAAGTTTTTGAACATAAATTCAGTGATGGATTGTGGATTTTGAGAGCTTCAGTGTGAAATGGAGACAGTAATTGAGCCATTATTCTTCTAAGAACAATTCTCCTGAATAGAAGAAAGTTGAAAATTGAATTTATGTTTTGAAACTACTAAATATTGAATTTAAAATTTGATTAAGTAGAATTTCATATATATATTTTTTTGGACAAATTGCATGTAACTTGCTTGAAATGAGCATAAATGAACGACACGTGCCCATAAAATAGAAGGTAAATTTGCTGACATGGCCCGACCAAGTGACATCCTTAGATACTAACGATGATTCTAGAAGTATTAGTATACTATCAAGCTGGGTGTTGTATGAGTTAGGTGTGTCTCGATGTCGAACCTATCTACGCTCTTTCAATTTATGACCTATTTTTTTAACATTAAATTAAATCTTTAGAGTTAGTTCAGTTATATATATATATATACTTTTTTTTTATCAAAGTATGCAATTGAATTCATTTTTTTTTTGAATCAATTGAATTCATTTTTACCAAGTAGTGATAAGTCTACCGTCCCATTCAAATACCGTAGTCATATCGTGCACGCTTGTTGCTTTGTTCTCTCCTAATTATTTTCCAAGTGAGTCCAAACCTGTTTAATTGCTTTGCTTCAAAGCAAAATGTAATTTGCATCCCAAAATTGACAAGACCACAAGAAATCTAATAAGATAATAATAGACGTTTGGGAAAAAGATGAAACTCGTTGGCAAGAATGAAAAACAATTTTTGGAATAGTAGACAAAATAATTATTAAATTCCTCAAAAAAAAAAATTAAATTATATACTATGACATCATTTATAAAAACTAAAGCTAATAAGTTCTATCAAATGACAAATCGTTCAAAAGAATTTGATTTCGATTCATGGATAAAACAATTCTTAATCAAAGTTTATTTATGTCGTGACCGAACTTCATATGACAAAGCTCCCTCTCTACTTGCAATTAGAGGGTTAAGAAAAACAAAATTTGACGATTTCTTAAAATATGACTAACCTATGTAGTGATGCATCATAGTCAAACCAACATATTTTTCTTAAGTGTTTGATTCTTAACTTAATTATTCATTATTTTTTTTAAATTAATAATTTTCTTAAAGTTTATTACGGCCATAAAAAATGTATTTGAAGTGAAAATCATATAAAAAAAACAAATAATGAAATCAAACTAAGTTTCATCCTTAATTTAATTGAAGTGTCTCAAAGTGTCTCGGTAATGCTGCATATTGTTATTTTTCATTTGTTTCTGTCTGACTAAAATGTCATTTCCACTTAACAAATGTCTAATTATAAAGTAAAGTTCAATAAGGCTACAAACCCAACACTCTCTCTTATGTTTATACAAAGGGGACTCTACCACAATTTCAAGTAAGTTTATTTTTTTTCTCAAACCTTTCAACCTCCTTGTTTTCTATTTGACTTGGACGCGGGAGTGCATGTGCAGGTACAACTCTCTCCGTCTCACCGACATCGGGGCATTTTCATGAATTTCGACGAGATCTTCGAGAACGAAGCACGTTCTTCCACATATTTGTCATCAATGTGAGATTCTCTATCTTCTTCAAGACATACTTGTTACTGACACAACGTCATTCAACCATTATATTTAGACACCCACAATTTTTTATACATTTATTCACCATATCATTTTTTCTATCTCTTTCTCATTATATCACATCATTAAAGGTTCTAAACAAATAGTTAAGTTTAGCATTTGACTTCTGTCCAGAGAAAGGAAAAAAACTCCAAAATAGATTATAAATAACTTGAAGTTTGGATTCAACACTTTGACGAATAATTAACGAAAAAAACAATTTAGGTGTGCTTGGTTCTACAACAATAAGTTTGATGCTAAACGAATGAGATTTGTAAAATTGGTTTTGATTAAAAATAGTTGAACATAAAGTAATTTATGTATATATTTATGTAAAAATGAGTTAGCCAATGAATTTTAAAGAGAAAAAAAAATCAAATTTGAAGGCAAAATAACCAAATCCCAAACATCGAGTTAGAATACAATTTAAAACTAAGATCAATTCCATCGCTTTTCGATTTATGTTTAGGTCTAAATTCTACAATGGAGTCTCTTTAATATTAATAAGATTTTATTTTCATAACATTTTCTTATTTATTTGTATTCTTTTTTGCTGAATCAACCTTCTCAGTTTTATTGATTCGAAGCTCTTGATTTATCTATTCTTTATTTAAAAGAATAATAAATTTAAAATTTTAATTTTTACGTTTCTCTCATCAATCTTTTTGTAATACATATGACTTCACAATGTAAAATTAAGAAGAAAAAAAAAGAAATGAATGTTTTCTTATTTTATTTTATAGTATTTTAGAAGACTCGTAAGGACTTAGAAGAGAAAAAAATAAATGATAAAGAAAAAGGCTAAAAAGCCAGAAAGGAATGAATGGAAAAAGTAGCATGTCGTATCAATGGTGAATTCTAAAAAAAATCTTGGACCTGCTACCCTAGGAGGAATGTTTTTATGCGGCGCTAATGATTTAATAACTATCTTTGTAGCTCTAGAATGTTTCAGTTTATGCTCCTATCTTTTTCCCTTGGCCATGAACCTCCTTTGTTTTTTTTATTCACTTAACTCTTCTATTTTACGATTTGAAGCGAAGAAATAAAAAATCTTATTAATATTCCATTTTCTTAAATAGTAAACAAAAAAATCTAAAAATTTAGATTCTATATTAGGATTCAGTTGATAGTTATAAGTATTCTAATTATTGCTTGATTTAAAAATTGTATTCTAGATTAATTGCTAAAAAAATATTCAAACGTATCAAAATTATTTTTGTATTTCTTAAATTACTTTTACTTCCAATAAAAGCAAACAAATATGCGTCCTCGTGAGCTTAACTCAGTTGATATGAACAATACATAATATATGCAAGGTCCAAGGTTCAAACCCCGGCCACCAACAAAATAGCAAACAAAAATGCAGGAAAAATAGTAATCTTTTAATATTGACATTTACCTGATGTGTGGTTAGCTATATGGTAAGGAGATTTGCCACATCATCAATTATAGGCAGTAAAGAGTAGGTTATAATTGGATGATACCAATGATAACTTAGTTTAATTCTTTAGTTTTCATTTTGAAGAGAAAAAAACTCAACTCATATCATTCATGAAAAAAATCTAAGTATCACACCGGAACAACTAAAGAAGAGAAACAAACTCAATTCATATCATTCATGAGAAAAATCTCAAGTATTATACCGCAACGACTAAATAAAGTGGAACTAGCATAGGAAATACACACCCTAGCAATTTATTCAAACACTCACACACATAAGTAATTCAAACACAAGCAATTCATCAAACTAGTATAAGAAGACATATTATTCCTGAGCTATAGCTAGCTCATTGATTGAAATACTTAAACAATTGGATAAGTGGGAACCATAGCAATTCCACATGAACCTTCCTTAGCATGCACGTCTCTCTTAATCTTGATATATCCTTTCTCACCCCATTTAGTACCCCATGAATTCTTCACTAGCCAATACTTCACACCATCATCACTAGTACCATAACCAACTATAGTAACTGTATGATCTAAATCAATTCCACATTTTCCTTTCAAAATTCCACTTGAGTAAAATTGAAAAACACGTTTTTCTGATGCAATATAAACCGCTATAGGTTGATTTGCCACTGCTTTTAAGAGTGCTTTTTCATTATTGGCGGGAACTTTCTCATATCCCTTGATCTTAGCAACAGTGTAGGTTCCTTTCCTAACATTGCATTTACCATCAACCCTTGTATAAGGGTAATTTGTTTCACTCGTTATTCCTCCTTTTTTAACTATGAAATCACAAGCATCTTCTACATAACCACCATTGCATCCATCAGTTCTATTAGTTTTAACACAATCTACCAGCTCTTGCTCAGAGAGTGATACTAATCTTCCTGTAGTTATTTGGTGAATACCTTCTATTGCAGCCACAGTTCCAAATGCCCAACAACTACCTATAAGCAAAAGTCAATATGATATTAGTACAATTAATTTGTCCTACGACACAACATAGAATTAAATATGTTTTTGATCGCGGCAAAATATTAATTGGTTTAAGGTTAATCGAAAAAATTCTAAGTTTTTTTTCGAACTTATTCTATGTTTTCATAATTGGTCATGCTTAGGGTGGAAATTGAGCAAACCAACTTAGATTTTTAAATAGACAAAAGTTAATGATTTTTTAGAAACCTATTTTACTATAAAAGTTAGGCTACATGCCACTAGGTCTATGAAAGTGGTCTATCAAGTAAATATAAATAATAATTTTTTATTATGATTATTTTTATTTTTGTACTTTTTTTAAATTTTTGGTGATGGTCAAAGTTTGAACCCCATATATTATGCATTGTCCCTACCAACTGAGTTAAGCTCACAATGACGTACTTTTTTTTAAGTAATACATTTGCTAACTTTTTGAATAATTTAAGCATACTAGCCTATCAATTTTTAGTACATTTGAAGGTATTATTGTAAAATAGAATTTAAAAATGATGTCATATATAGTTAGGTTCTTTAAAAGATAAAACTAAATCTTATAATATAGCTCAATCTCACCAATTTATTAATTTATCAATCTATTTAAAAATATATAGATCATATTTCTTACTTAAATACATTAACATGAAATAAATTTTAAGTAGGTTAACATGTCATTATACTAGGGTTTATGAAAGGTAAAACGACAAAAAATTAAGCCTTTAAGAACATGTTTGGAATAATTTATTTGAGCTTAACTACTAACATAAGCACTTGTGGCACTATTTGAAAGAAATTATAAAAATAGTTTAATGACATATTCATAAGTTGTTTTACAACTTATTTGTATAATATGTCCATGATAGCTTATAGAAATAATTAATTAATTTTACGTAAAACAGTTTGACTTTATTTTGTTTTGTTCGATATATAATTATCTTATTCAAAAGCACTTACACTATAAGCTACACAATAAACGATTTATCCAAACATTGCCTATAAACTGGCCAACATTCCTTGTAGGACTTTCAAAAGGCCAGTTAAGCCTAAAAATAAACATATCACAAGTAACATGTCTAGGTTGGATCTTGAATTTCTGAGGTCAAACCTATTTTCGATATTGGAATACTTTTAATAATAAAAAAATCATCTAAAAACACCAACTAATTAAATATCCCCTTTGTTTTAATTACAAAATAATTTTTGGAAAATTTATTTATTTATTTATGACAAAAATATTACAACTTTTAAGATGTATTTATATCTCCTAAGAAAAAAGATGTATTTATTGTTTAAATTATTTTCCACTCTCATTTAACATGTTTATTTTTTAAAAATATTAGTTACTATATTTAATATCTCATAACTTCTTAATGAGAGTATATATTAAAAAACCAATCAAAAAGTTAAAACAATAGGAAACATCAAATAATCCATTTATAAATGAATTATTTGATTTTGATTTTTTTTTATTACAATTGGAAGCAGAGAGATTAGAAGTGTTAACATGAAATTCCTTTTCCCCAATCATTGGAGAAATGAATATAAGCACTATATAAAGACAAATTTTAAAAAATAGAATAACCATAGACCAAACATAGAAAAAAATTTAGTGGGGGACAGACTGATCAATACAATGATCAAACCATTTTGCAGAGATAAGAAATATATTTAAATGATCTCATAAATACAGTTTAGATGATAATTATAGAGACACTTATATGTCGAGACGTGAGTTTAAGCTCAAAATTCTACATTTCTAACATGAGTTTTGCCATTAAACTCGAAGAAAAAATATTGTGATGACAAGTGATAATAACACTATACGTATGCATGCTTTAATTATTATTTTTTAATTTTTACCACAAAGATGTTGATGCTTGATTGGAGTAACAGCTCCTCTTTCTCTCCAATCCATGGTAGCAGGAACCTCAGTAACATTTTCATACCTAAACACTGATTCTTCTGTTGCTTCTAATATCCCAACACCAAGTGGTTTCTTCTTACCATTAAGATAATTAGCCTTAAATTCATCATTGGTTAGGTCTGCAAATTGATTAATGCTTAGGCTGAAACCATTGTCCCCAGCAGCATTAAATGATTCAATGAACTCCAAATTTTCCTTGAATATTTGGAAACGTTGTTCCTTTTCAGCAGCATCCTTGTAAAACTTACCATGTTCTTCCATCCACTGCTCATGTTTCTCCGACAACCTGCTAGAAATTACAAGAGATGTCCACAAAGTGAGAATGAAAAAGAGAGTTAAAATATTATAGTACTGGTTTTTTTGGTTAAAGCAAGACATCTTTTAATTTAATTGGTACTACTATATAGTTTTTAATATGCATGCAGCAAATGCAATGGCTTGTATATATAGTAGGAACTAGGAAGGCATTTCAAAGAAAATAAGTAGGAACAAGGAAGGTAACCGGAAATTCCATGGCAATATGTTATAAAATTAAAAATTATTTCCTTTTTCTTTTCTAGAGAGGGGTGGAACTAGGGGTAGAAACAGACCAGACCGTCCGATAGGGGTTTACGACCTAGCCTATTTAAAGCCAAGCTCGACTCAGCTCGTTTAATAAAAAAGTCAGGCTTAAGCTTTTCTAAAGCCTATTTACTTTAATAGGCTAGACCAAGGCTTATAAAAAAGCCTATTAAACCCGTCAGGTAAGCCTATTAAGCTTTTTATATATAATATATCTTCCATTACATATAGACTAAAATGTTGTTTTGGTCCCTTAACTTCTTTTTTGTATCATTTTGGTCTCATAAATAATACAAAGTCCGTTTAGATCCTTTAAGTCATTCTCTATTACATATTTTGGTCCTTGAAGTTTAAATTTTTAAGATGGACTAACTTTATAGAATGTCTACCAAAGAAATCATTAGTTTTTTTAATCGTAATCGTTGGATCTATTCGTAAAACAAAAGACCATTAGATTTTGTGGGTTTATTGTATCTAATAGTATACCATCTACAACTACTTTCTTTTTCTATTTCTTCATCTTTTTCTCTCCCCACCTTCATCATCTTAATCAAATCTTTATTCATGTTCATAAAAAAAATGCCCAGAAATTTTTTTTATATGCCTTTTAGGACAGTTTTAGTTTCTGCAGTTTATATCAAAATTAATTAGTTTTCTGCAATAAAATTTTACGACAACATTTCTTGTGTTTAATTATTAAATTAATTTTAACATATAGTTAACTATAAACTTAAGGGTGCTATTAATCGGTGGTTAAGGAGCAATAAATTAATCGGTCCTACTTGCAATTTAATACTCTTGTCAAATATCCTTTCCTTTATACATCTACACATCACACGTGCGTCCTTTCCATTACTATTTTGCTTATATCCCTGTATCCTTCATTTCTTCACAAAAACAATTCTTACTGTGATGCATGTGTGTTCGTTGTTATGATGCTTTTTGTTTCGGACTTGTTATGATTACAATGCGAAGAACCCAACCTGGGCGTCAGAGTTATTGATTTTCTAAGCTCAAGTGTCTCTACCAGTTTCAATTAAGTCGGCACAAGCCACAAGTCATATATTTTGGCATTAGAGGCTTAAGATTAAGATGGAAACCAACCAAACAAAAACACTAGAATCATCTGTTGTTTTAAATTTCTCTTACTTATGCAGTAAAAACACTAGTAGGCTTTATGCAGTAAAAGCCTACTTATTTATTTGATTTGTATGAGAGAAGCACGTGAGAAACCAAGAAAGTGTATCCACCTTTTCTGCCTCCTTGTGCAGTGTAAGTAAGTATCAACCTCTTCTTCTAAACTTTGTAGTGAGACAAAAATGCACTATGTATATTGATTGCTGACTTGTGATTGCACAGAGAAATGAGTCGTTGCTCGATTTATGTGTTTAGAATGATGATATTTTTAGTGCAAGTGATTCATGATATGGACTGTAATGAGTAGTTTATTGTCTCTATTAGATTGATTTTTAATAACAACTTGCCTACTCTACTATTTCATATAATTTATCCTAAATATGAAACTTTTTTAAAGTTAATTTTATTGCTTCTACCTCTTTTCTTTTCACTAATGTTGATTCGATTCTGTATTTTTGCAGTGTATCGTCATTGGCGATGTTGGAAATGGACGACACCCTTGATTACTGAAATTTTTGGAAAATTGATTGGATGCGGAGGAGCCTCAAACCCGGAGAAGTAGTTCATGAAGTTTTTAAGGTACTTATGTCCCTTCACCACTAACTGATCTATGTCACTATAACAAACATTAAAAAATTGATTTCATAATGATTTCATTTTCTGTTTAGGTGGCCCTGAATTTTGTATACTTTGTTGTAGGTTACTTTGCAGGATGGTTTTTTTTTAAGGCCTTCAAATTCTATATTAAATGCAACTTAGTTATATCATCTTAAATTAGCTTATTATGAAAGAAAAAACCCTGAATTTCATATACTTCGTTGTAGGTGCCTTAAGTCCTTCAGATTCTATATTAAATGTAACTTAGAAATATCATCTTAAATTAGCTTATTATGGGCGTCAGAGTCATATGTAATACATTGATTCCCCTTAGATATCATCCTTTCATTTAGTCATACCACAGTTAAATATCCTTGGTCTGACACTCTGCAAAAGATGAAATTGACAGCAGACCAAACAAACTAGCTGATATATTAGTGGAGTAAGAAACCATAGACAAGACAAAGACTCTGCTAATCCACCTCCAAACCTCACCCTTCTTTTGTTATCATCTTGTTTATGGTCCTGCCTCACTGTGCATATTAGAGCAACCTTAAAACTAAGATTATGGTTTGGTTTCAATGTGAAGATTGTGGAGACAACCTCAAAAAACCTAAGTTACCCAATCACTTCCGATCATGCTCCGCCAACAAGGTTCGTTCTTATTCAATTCATGTTCATTTCACATATTAGTTAATTAAACGATGCTTAATTTTTCTGTTGTTTACACGATGTAGCTTTCGTGCATTAATTTGTGGGCAAATGTTTTGTTGAGACACCGTTCAGAACCACACACAGTGTATTACAGAAGCGGTGAGCCTCAAATTCTTATTCTCTTAATGAACCGTTTTAATGTATCGCCTCTATGCCTTGTGTTTTTTGTGAATGTCTGAATGTTGATTTATAGATTATAGACTTGTGACATACTAAGAGGTCATTGTGAAATGTTTAGGCCTTCAAGAACAGTTACTGGTATCACACTTGTTTGAACATAGGTCTTCAAATTGAATTATTTTTTCCCTTTGTATGCATGAGTAAATAATAACCATAGATATATGTTGAAAATGTGTATTCTTCCAATTATATTGGGTTGCATGTATGAAGGACTTAGTCTCTTTGCTTATATATATATTCCTGTCATGCTTAAAATTAGGCCAAGTCAAAATGCATCATCTGTCACAGTGGAAACCAAAGGAACAACATAGAGTAAAAGAGCTAGTGGTTAAATTCCTCGAAGCTCTACACAGAAGGAAGTGAAGAGGTTTACTAGGAATAGTCTTGAAAGGTTATCTATAGTTTCATATTTATGTATTAGTTTAGGTTTGGTTATGGATAGGCATTAAATTATGTAAAATTTCATTTTAAAGTTTGCTACAGATTTGATATGAAATTGCAATGATAAGTCATCAGCTATATTGTTGTAGATTTGCTGCGCAATTGCTTTGAATGTCCATAGATATATTGCTACAGCTTTGTTGCGTAATTGCTATGAGAAGTCATAGTTAAGTTGCTATGGATAATTCATTTTAAATGCTTTTTTGCTGGGGATTAACTAAATAATTGCTAGGTTTTTTGTTTTACTAGCTACGGATTTATTAGGAATTAATTCCCTAGCAAATTTGTCTCTCAATCCACGCTACAGCTGATTCAATAGGTATTCCGTAGTATATCTCTAGCAAAACGAGTTTGCTAGAAGTTGTCTACGGAGTAGCTACGAAAATGGTCGTAACAAATCGCATATTTTCTTGTAGTCTTCAAACCAATTCATGAAAAAGCTAGTAACATATACAATTAAAATAAAGTCCAAAACAAATATAAAAGAAAGAGCGTACAAAACTGAAAGAAGAGCAGTACATAAGTGTCATAGAAACTTAAGCCAACTTGCAGAAAAGTGATGGCAGAGATATTACATTAAGAAATTGAGAAGCTAGAAAGAGAAGGAAGATTAAATGGCCGAGTTAATTGTGTACTGTGAAGAGTATTAAATACACTTTTTATTTTATTTTAAATAGTTGACATATTTATCGCTTTAATTGAGGTAAAACACTACTAGAAAATTAAGTTTTAGCGACGGAAATTTGTGAGGGTTTAAATTCTGTCGCAAATTGTGACGGATTTTGTGAGGGTTACTGTTAAGGTGTCATTAGCGACGGTCTTTGCGAGGTTTCCAGTCGTCGCTACAGGTCCGTCATAAATTCCGTCAGAAATTTGAGATTCCCAAGTTTTGTGAGGGATTTAGCGACGGCCTTGTTCCGTCTATAACGGCTCCGTCACATATTCCGTCGTAGATCCATAAATGCTTTGCGACGTCCTTGGATTCCCGTCACAAACAGATTTTCGCGTTTTTGATATCACATGATGCAAAAATAAATGAATTAAAATTTCTGGCCGAGCTGAGACTTGAACCCAAGTCATTATAATCGCAATCAAGGCTATTTACCGCCACGCCATGGAGTCTTCTTTGTTATACTATTTCATTGGTTCCTATTAGTACAAAGTTATCACAGATTTTGTTTTTGTTGAAAACCTTTCTTTTTTTTTTTGTTTGAAAGAATTGAAAACCTTTCCTTTTCTTTCGCTAACAAACGCATGACCCCATTAATTTGTATTTTTTTAGTATTTTTTATTCAAATTTTAATTTTAATTCAATTGTTATTGTTTTTATTAATAAGTCAAAAAATCACTTATTTTTTACTCAAATTTAAATTTTAATTCAATTGTTTTTATTAATATGTCAAAAACACCCTTAAAATAAAATTGAGTAAACCATGAAATTGGTCCCTATCTTTATACTAAATTCTCAATTTGGTCTATGACTCTATTAATAACTCAAAATTGTCGATTTCTTTGTCAAATGTTTCTCAAATTGGTCCCTCACTCTAATAGTTGTTTTTCATTTTAAATGTTAATCTTTAATTTATTTATATATTACAATATTAATATACATTATAAAAATTCCTTCGACAAATCTTCATCTTCAACAACCACATACACATTTGGGGGTTGAGTTTTAAGAGTGATGATGATAGATTGTGATTAATCTTATGTTAGTGTTGAATGTTGATGGTAAAGATGGAGGCAGTTATTTTAATTAATAATAATGACATGGAAAATATTTTTTATACCCCATTAATACACAGTTAGCACCATGTCATTAACGAGGATGTCACATCACCAAAGTTTGTGGGGGATCAAAAAAAAAATTGTTGACTTTCTTAATATAAGGATCAAAAAGTTGGTTTTTAAAATAGGGGATTAAAACTTCAAAAATATGTATATAGGGGTAGACATGGCAACGGGGCGGATCGAGGACGGGTTTAAGCATCCCCGTCCCCGCCCCCCCCTTT
>Ga0228710_1007624_pt1 | contig 15869 bp, 11 predicted proteins | sample MedpolnodulmetaG_FD_177995 | JGI IMG/M metagenome (GOLD analysis project Ga0228710, IMG submission 177995) | Root nodule microbial communities from Medicago polymorpha collected in Santa Monica, California, United States - pink nodules | ecosystem: Host-associated > Plants > Roots > Nodule... | reverse complement strand
ACTCAGCAGTGTGAGCTTTCCTATCAAGAGCAGCACCTTCTTCATCCAATTTCAAATCTCCAACACCTTCTTCAAGAATATCCCACAACTCATCATCCATTCCCATGATGTGACTATACATCTTGGTCTTCCACCAAGAGAACATTTCTGGGTCACCATTAAACATGGGAGGTTTGTTGTGATTTGCAGATCTTTCATGTTTGTTGGTGTTGCTGCTGTAGTCATATGGTATAGCAGCTCCACCACCAGAACCAGAGCCTGCACCAGAGCTAGATGCATCTTCCCCAGACATGTTTTTCTCAGATCTTACTGTAACACGGTTAAGTGTTCTCAGGTTCAGAGTCTGAAGTAGTTCAGAGTCTGAGTGAGTTCAGAGTCTTAGTGCAGCGGATAAAAGTAAGAGAATAGAGAAAGAAAGAACACAAGCAATTATACAGGTTCCTTCCACAAACCGGAAGTAGTCCTGTCCCCCTTGCACTTCCAAGGAGAGTTCCACTAAAATGTAATGTCGGATTACAAGTTGCTCAATCACACAAGAAAGAGACTTCTCAATGCTCAAGGACAACTCCAAGAGACTTCTATGCTCAATCACACAAGAAAGAGACTTCTATGCTCAAGGACAACTCCAAGAGACTTCCTTTGCTCAATCACAACTGAAAGAGACTTATCTTAACAATTACAAAGAATTGAATAAGGTTTTGAATACTTGATATACAATCAGAGGTATTCACAATACAATACGAAACAGAACAGACTCTGTTTTTCTAGACACTTGAGAATTCTAAGATATGAACTATTGTAAGAATTCTCTAAGTTGTTGATGTGTTTACGACGTTTTGCACAGAGAGTATTGGCCTCTTTTTTTGTTGTATATTGTTGTATCTGTTCTCCAAGTCTTTATCCCTATATATAGAGGATTTGAGAGACGTTGATTCTTCACCATTGATCTTTTGGCTGATTTGATAATTGTCCTATAAAGAACTAATTTCAAATCCATTCCATTTGAAAAGGAACAATGTTTGTAGCAACGTTACTGTTATTCTTGTCTTGATGTAGAGACAAAGTTGCAGAGATGGTGGTTGCAGAGTTCGTGGTTGTACACTTCGTACATTGCACTTTGTCAACTTTGGTGAAGTAGCTTCTAGTGAGATGCTTCTGATAACCATTGCTTCTGATGACCTTGCTTCTGATGACGTGTCTTCAGAAGCTCTATCTTCAAACTCGTTTCTTCAGACGCACTTCTTCAGACGCATTTCTTCAGTCGCATTCTTCGAGACGCTCTAAGCTTCAAATAAAATTCCTTTGCTCTTTGACTTGTTCAATCAAAATCTTTATGAATAGTACTTGAATTTGGATCCTGTACACTTGAAAAAATTGTTTAGCATAACCAATTGATAATTTTTAATACCTTGTTATCATCAAAACTCAAGAGGTGATTTTTAGAAACACCCTTTGTTCCAACAAGGGTAACTAATTGTTAAACATTATTCGTTTCAACAATCTCCCCCACTCTAAGGGTAATGTTTGTAAAAACGTATTTTGTTCCAACAAAATTAACAGATCACTCTTGTTCTGATGCAAAGCTAAATAAACAGATAGTTACAAATTTCCACAGCAAAATTAATTCTCAAGTATAATTGTTATGAAAATCTCATATTGTTATGCAAGCCAAAGTAGACACATCGTTGCTCCCTACCTCCTCTGAAACGAATTTAAATACAATACAATTATTTTGTTCATCACTGAAACATTTTGTCGTATCACCGTTATATCAATAATAGGCGTAAATCACAATCTGGTTAGTTAACTTACCTTTTTTTCTTTAATTCTTTACCAGGTGCTAAGTAGCACAGCAATCTCAAACATATATTATTGTTTCATGAATCACTCTCTCCTGTCCTATTCGATGCTTTATTTATTAAGTTGAGCTACTCACTACCGTAAATTCTATTCCTTGTTCCCTTATTTGCTTTTCCTCCATCTAACTAATTCATTTCATACTTCAAATCTCAATTGCTCAACTAACTATAATTCCATTTTAGAAAACATAGCCGACAGAGACATTGAAACTCTTTTGTCCTATCACTGCCTAACTGGTAAACATTTGAACACATATTCCTTTAATATAATTATTTTTTTGATGCGGTTTATACATAACAGAAATTTCAACTTTCATTCTTTGATAGGTCCTCTGGTGAAAAACCCAGTTTTAGATATTGACAAGGCAATCAACAAACTAAGACTGAAGTACACAACATACATCGTCGAGTATGACTTCGATAGTGTGAGTATGCTTTCCTTTTCCTTATAATATATAATATTTTTAGTGTTGTTTCTAAAATTAATTTGTATATTAAGAGTGTATTTGTGGTGCTGCCACTTGATCAAGTGTAAATTATAGATGAAATCTGATTAACAGAGTCGTGATTTAGGTTGGAAGAGAAATTTGTTGTGATGCTTATGTTTTAATCTTAATGGTTGTTAGTAATGAGATTAGACAATGGAAAATTTCATGCTATGTTTTTAGTGAGTTAATGTTGTTTTGGATTCTCATGTGTAGAATTATCATATTACGTAGGTTTGAATTAGGAAGTAATCCAATATTAGATAATTAGTGATCAAAATGTTAGTTTGATTCCCTTTGAATATATATAATGAGCTGAATTTTATTATTATGTTGTCCATGCTCACACAAGTGAAAATTAGACATTTAAATAAATGTTGTAACTGGTAGAGTTTATTATAGAAGTATAGATTGAAGACTGAGGCAACAATAGGATGCTGGAAATTATTGTTGAAAAATTAGATTAAAATTAGTGTGAGTATTCAAACTAACATCTAAACTCTTATTTTGCTGTCTATATTAGCTCTTTGCACCCTTTCAATTTTTTTTATCTGTTTGCATGATTTTGAATTCTCAAGTTGTTGATTGCTTTGCTGCAATTAAGGTACAATTTTTCATTGTTAAAATAAATCGCATAGAATTTTTCGTATCACTCTAAACTATGTTAATATAATTTATGTATATGAATCTTTTAAAAAAAAATATGTGTGAAAGGAAAGTGTTGATTGATATCAATTCTATACTATATATGAATCTTTTTGCTATATTATATGTCAACAATATAAATGGTTAAAATAGTACTGTTGTTTGCAACAATCTATATATCAGTTTGAAAATAAATAGTGGTGTTTTTTGTTATCTGCCTATGAATAATAGTTGTACAAGGACATTGAAAATACCCACATTTTTGCACTTAAGATCTAAAAACAAAGTTATTATTCTTAGGCTTGCAAGCATAGCCCTGCTGAAAATATACTTAACATATAAGCAAACTAATTCTTATGAATTAAGAGAACATAAACGGTGCTGCAAAGAGAAAAGGTGGAGTGATGCTTCTTATCTTCATGTGGTCTAATCAAAACATTTATTCCTGACCAAGTATCATATACTATACTTGCTTCTCAATTCTTCTACTTGCTACTTGATTTATCTGCTTGCATCAACTACTCTTCCTGTTGATCATACATAATTGAAGTTTCTTTGATGTATGTGTACAGTTCAACCAAACTTCCTGTTTAAGGTTCTTATTAAGGTTGTCTGTTTCCGAGCCTCTCTTAATTAATGCGACTAGCAATTTCTATTTTTGAGTGTTGCTACTGTATTCTACTATTTCATTATTTTGTTTGATGGTGGTTGATACTTTTTTTTTTTTCCAATCATATAATGTTTGTCTGTTTTATCCAAAAATTAATTGGAAATGGATATTCATATGAAATCTCTTTATATTAATACACATCACTTTATTCTTCTTTGTGATATCTTATTCTTCTTTGTGTTATCCTATTTAAACTAATATAGATGAGTAAACACGTTTCAATTTGTGATATAGAAATTTGTTGTAGTTTGAGTTTGGTAATTTCTCACTTTTTTAATTTAAATTTAAATTTGGTGCAGCTAGAATGAAAAATAAAAAAGTTGTGTATTTTAAAGTTGTTAAATATAAGCAAAATAGGTACTTGGTTGAGAAGTTGATGTTTGTAGACTAGATTTTTAACCACATACATCAACTTTTCAACTATCCTTTTTGTTTATATTGCATTTTTAAGAGAGTAGATCCTACGAGAAATATGAGAAAATGGGAAGTAATAGTATGTATATGAGAAATAGGAGTTCCTACGAGAAATAATAGGTAATATGTATACGTTTTTACGAGAAATAACTTTTTTACTTTCTTGGTTCATATATAATGCAACGGTAACTAAAATATTTTATCCTCCAACTTTGATGTTTTTTGTATTAATTCAAAATTGTGTATGCAGGTATATTGAATTGATTTTGTGGACAAAAGTAAGCGAACCAGTGATTGAATGGAGTTGTCTCTTTGAGGTGTATTACTTAAGCATCATGAGATAGAAAGGCAAAGAGTGGTGCTTGGAGTTCATTGGAATAAAAAATTATTCATCTCTGACATGTTACTATTCCTTTGGTCACTGATGCAGATTTCTATTTTGCAAGACAAATAAGCTAACACAAACGATTATTATTTAGTTGGGTGCACAACTAGAATGAAAAATAATGAAGTTGTGTATTTTGAAGTTGTTTCAGATTATGCATTGTAAAGGCTTATATAGAAAGTATATAGTTTTTTGTATATTTTAATTGTAAACTTTTAGCTTCCACATTACTTTTGAATATAAGTTTGAATGAGTGAACTTATCATATACTATTTCAATTTCAGAAATTTGTTTTTTCTAGAAATGGTAATCATATAAAATATCAATTTTTTTTTGTAAATGTCTTGAATGACATATTAGGATGATTTTAATATTGACGGTGCATCTCTATTAAGTTCTTTTATGTTCTACCAAACTCGTGAGACGGGTCAAAAGTCTATTTTAATTTTATTCTAATGTTCGAAGCTATCTTGCAAATTAAGGACTCTTTTATTTTTTTTTAAAGGTTTTTTAATTCAAATCATACTAACATAAAGTAATATTAAAATACTATATAAAGTTATAAAACGTGGATGAGGTTCATACTTCCGAATTTCTCAAGCGGGTGATGTTCATACTCTTAAATTTCTCAACATAATTATTACTTTGGGACTTCTTAATCACAGGTTGGGATTAAAAGTTAGAGTGTCACGAGCATAGATAAAAATTATTCCGTCGAACGTGGTTTATAAAGAAGTTATCCATAATGTGTGTACTATTTCGTTGTGTAATATCATTTTTCTAACATATGGTCATTTTGAAAATATTTGCAAAGTATCGAACCTTTTTTAATATCATTTCCTCAAAGACTAGAATTTAAATAGGCTCCTCACTATTGGGCTCAACCCTTAAATGTCTTAATGGACTCAAAACACTCATTAACCAATTCACAACGTTTCTATCCTCTTACGGTTAAAAATAATGAATAGTTACCGGCTCTTAACTAATTACCACAACACACTAGTAACTTAGTAAAAATAATGGTTTCCCTTGAATCATTAAAAATAATCCTTCATTGAAATTACTAATTTACCCCTGCTCACACAAAGACTAAAATTTCCTTTTAACACCTAATTCTAATAATCCTAACCAAAATACACAAAGAGGCAATTAATCATGTACAAGCAAATATAAACACATACAAAAATCAATTAAAATAAAACTAGCGAAAATCGGGCTGTTACACACATCATAATCAATTTTCAGCTACAAAAAACAAAATCAATTGAAAAAGTTATCTCAACTGCAGAAACGCACTTCACACACCAAAACCACCACGCATTAAGACATCTACAAGTTCGTTCAAAATTCCACTCTCTCTACAAATGTCAAATTCTGAGATTGGCTTTGAAAAATACCATGTAAATCCTAAGCTTTATACAAGTCAAGAAAACAAGTTGCCCATTGGTTTCGCAAATCATATAAATCATCTTCAGTTAATGCCGTTGGATGATTGAATACCTACAATGTGTAGGTTAATATAAGTAATTAATATTAATAAGGATATGTTTATATTTAGCACATATAGTATAAACATGTTGTCATATAATTAAAATACCTCCATCCAAAACTTAGTAATATTAGCAGAGATGATATCTAGCACATTCTTCATCACATAGTATCCACAATCATTGCCATTAAGTTGCTTTCTTTGCTACAGATGAATGGCCATTTTTATATAGTGAATAGATATAAGTTCAAGATTATATTTAGTTTTGGTAATCACATTAGCCCTTTGAGTTCAATATCATACATGACAACAATTAATTGTAAGTGAAACACCCTCCATAAGATTTGTTATATTTCGTAATCACACACACGTTTTGGAATAATGAGAAAATGACATGCATTTCATTCAACATATTCATTTATCATGCAATATGAATCATGCATTCTAACAAGTAAAAAATGTGTGTTGTATTAGTGGTTCGTTATCAAAGATTCGTATGTTAAAATATGTATTAATGTTTAATAACACTGTCAAATCAATATGACCAGGATAAAGACTCTCAGCATTGATTCAAAATCAAAACAGTTAAAGAAACTTCAGAACAGAACTTCAAAATAACTGCATTAATCATAGCAAACTGCACCTTGCTTTTAGCACGCTCCTTGACATTTTCTTTCTTCTTGTACATTTCCTTGTGATAGTCCATGATTTTACAAACAGGTGGAAGCAAATTTCCTGTAGCATGAACAAGCACTCTCAAAATAAATACTCATGAGATATTGGAAGAAAATTTTATTGCTTCAGAGATTTGCAAGTATAATTCAAGGGTATATAGCCAGCCACAATTCTTAATACACCCCCAATACTAACACTCTTTAAGAATTAAAAAACTGTATCTCAACTCAAAAGTGTGGACAAAAACACTCTTTTCACACTACGAAGCTTAAAAAAATCTAAATCGAAAACTTGAAGGTTATCAAGTATGGATAGACCTCTCTCATCTCAATGCAACAATTCATTATACATATTAAAAAATCATTACGGTGGAAATCATATACCTCATCGGTGAAAATACTAACATATTCAATTTAGTTTTTATTATAAATCTAATTAAATGGTTTTTTTTATTTTTTTTTTCCTCTTTTGTTGTGTCCAGATTTTTGTTTTGGGTGTTTAATTATATATTCATGTGAAAATATATAACTGATGTCGTTAGTTTTGCTTTTATAAGTTGTAATTGAGCTATTAAACATTTGTTTTGGCCTACTACATTTATAATGTATATGCTCCCGAGTGGAAATAGAGATGGTTTTCATAATTTCTAATAAACAATGTTGAAAGTACCTTTACAAAATATTGACTATTTGTACAAAAAAATGATAACATTAAAATTATAAATTGTAATTGAGCTATTAAACTTTTGCTTTGGCCTACTACATCTACAATGTATATAACCCGTGCGACAGCACGGGTGGAAAGTCTAGTGTGTTCTTAAAGGAAACGATACTTTTGGTTATCTAACTAACATTTCATAGACTTATATACTTATAAGTATACGTTACTGCAAAATACAAAGATCCTTCAGATTTTCCATAACAACCTCATCTTAAACAACTCACTATATGGTAAAGAAGTGAAGAACATAGAAAACCTAACAATCGAAAGAAGGGGTTAGGGGTCAGGGTTCCAATTGAAAAGGGGTTGGGGGTTCACGAATTTTTTAGAAGCTGATATCTATCTATGCACAAAAACGAAAATTGAATTAAAAAACCCTAACCATAACCGAATTTGAGAGAGAGAGAGAACTCACCGAATTTGAGCTTCGACTGGATTCTTTGAGGGTTCGATTGCAAGGACGGTGGTTCAATTGCAAGAACGGTGGTTTTTGTTTGAAAGTGATAAAGTGATGATACAATTGTGTGGATGTTTTACGGATAGAGGAATGTACAAGGTAAAGGTGAAAATTTATTTTTACCTCAGGCAGTTGTCACCCACTGATGTAAGAATAAGTTAACCAAAGTTTTCACTCAGATTGCGAAAATGCCACCGTGTGTTTTTCCCCTCATTTCAATTATCCACTGATGTAAATGTTATATGCTATTAGGCATTCACCTCATGTGCTTATGTCAACTGATATAAAACTCATAGTTTGTATCTTTCCCTTCAGATATTTTCCGTGCTGATGTGAAAACTAAAACCCCCCTAATGTTAAATGTATATTTTGTAGTAAAAAGTGATCTATAAAGTGAAAGTTTGTTTTTATACTTTCTGAAATTAGAATAGAGTTAGACCTTTGGGTTCTTTCTCAATTGTAGACGAGGACAAGCGTCATCATTCTAATGTGGCAGTTATTGGAAAAGCTTTTTAGTGGCGAGTTCCAAGGTAAAAACGTGGCCCATTAATTCATTATGAGTGGCGCCATAAAGTGATGTTTTTCAAAAATATCACTTTCTCTCTCAAATCGAAAAAACATTTTTGGGGGGCAATTTTTTAGCCAGTATTTTATCTTGTGGATGTTCGACGGATAAAAGGAAGCTTAAAGCTGCAAGATCATCTAAGTCTAAAATTGGAAGGTTCTGGGTTTGACAAATAATGAGAACATTCGACAGAAGCTACAATTCGACAAGCAGTTAAATCGTGGAATAGATGGTTTCATGAGGCCAGACACATGGAAGACATGCAGTTTCTAGTCGAAGATTTATAGTTCTAACAGTTTAGTTTTGCAGTTATTTTCTCTATGTATATATAGTAGTTTTTCATATGAAAAAGAGGTCACAAATCATTTATTGTATTCTAGAATTCAAAGTACCAGCGTTTAGAGAAAATAGTCACATAATGTATGTAATCTGATTTGTCGAACCACCTTTACTTTAGTACAATGCAATTTACTATTTCTTTAAGTTCTGCATTTTTAACTTTTAAAGTCTTTTACTTTCATTTCTACATTTATTTATGTCAGTTATCTTCATACAAAAACAATTTTATTCATCTTGTTCATAAAGCAAATTATGCATACGAGGAACATTCTTGTATTTTCTGGAAAAAGATTGCACAATATGTTCTAGGATTAATAGTTTGATCCTGCTTGTAATAATCAAAACTAGTCTTATTGTTTACCAAAAACATCAGCAAGCATATATAAACAATAATTTGACAAGGGTGGTTGAGCTTCACCTTATCTTCTCGGGCCATTCTTCATTGTTTTTTTCTTCTTTTTTCTTTGCTTTTTGAGGGTTTTGGTTGCCCTCTCACCCCCCCACATATATATATTTTCCCGATTTTAATAGTAGGTTATGAGTTAGAGGCATATGATGAGGGTGTACTTTAGACTCACCTTGATGCCTCCACTATCTCTTGGCCCATCAAAAAATTACATTGTTGTATACATCTTAATACTACAAAGAGGGTATTCATAAAAAAAATAATCATAAAGATGGTAAATATTGAAACTCAAATTTAAAATTAAGAGGGTGACCTTCACGGGCTGTGTCAATATTGAAACTCAAATTTTAAAAAAATAATAATAAATTTTGTATAAAACATAATCAAAAAAAGCAAAAAACAGTATATGTTTTTATACTAACAGTAAAAAAGAAACGAATGATATTAACCTTCACTCCTTTGAAGCGGTTGCAATTAGAAATAAACAATATCATCAAATCATGAAAAATATTCCACCAATCTTCATCTTCATATTTTTCTTCTGTGACTTGTTATATTGGAATTGGAAACCCCACTTCTTCATCTGGAGTGCATGGATAATTTACCTTAAAATCAATATTGTCAACACTTTCATCTTCCCCCTCATCATCTACGTAGCAACTAGAAAGATGTTTCAATGTCCGGGTCGCGGACAACCTAGTAAGCTTCGAATTGGATTGATCCAAATGCCTGTTATAGTAATTGTCATTGGACTTATTCTTTGACCTGGCGACTGGATTGAGGCGGCAGCCAGAGCACTGCGGTGTGCCACATTTTCCAGTGAATTTGGAATGATTGGTGGGCTTGGAGGACACTTTTGTGAAGATGCTAGAAGTTGGAGGCGAATCAAACCTAGTGATGAATCGAGTTCCTGGTGTTGGGTTTGGTAGGATTTGATAATTCATCACCATACCATGTTGTTTACCCTCTCGCTTCATTTTTGGTTGAATTGTTTTGTGGGCTAAAGAGATTGATGTAAAACAGACGAGTGGATTTGAGATTATGTAATGAATAGGTTGTAAGGCTGGTGTATGCAGGGGGTGGAGTGGACCTTGGGAAGCACTGCGTGCCGAGAAAGTAGTTTTAAAAAAAAATGGACAAATTATAAACATTGTTATTTTAAAATCAAAGAAAACAAGTTGTTTGAGTTTGACAACTCATTTGGAATAAATAAGTCTAGAGAATGAACTACTGAAGCAATTGTATTAAATAAATATAAATAAATGATTCCTCCTATATGTCAAAAAGGTAATAGCAACAATATAATATTTTTAAATTCGATCACATGTGTGACTGATGATTTATCTTTCAGCTGAACTTAAAAATAAGATCAATCCTAACAAACATTGATATATATCATATAACTAATTTTTTTTGGATATACCAAAACCTCTTTAGCGATGACAAATCTATAATTAGGCATCCATAATTTGTTCTTTACAAAAGTTTTTCTATTACATTCAGGAAGATCTAGCCAAAGATTCAAATAATTAGTGACAAATCACACTTATAGGTGGTTGCGATAACACTTCAATGATCTTGGGACCTGTAGGAGGATGCAAGCTAACATTGAATTTTTTAAGAATTACGAAGTCTAAGATGCTTGTAGAGGCCACAATTTTTGAGTTGTTACCTGAAAAAGAGTTGTTTGAGATTATACTAGATAAAAAGCTTCTCTATTGAATCTTCTTGTTGACAAAACTAATTTCGTTCCTTGCATACCAAATTTCATCTAAATATTGACCAATGTAGAAGTTATCATAGTTTTTCATCAAGGGTTTTATGATCTATTGCAAAGGGACCAAATATCCTCTTTGGACTGAAAATGAAGGGTACTTAAGTGCAAACCAGCACCGATTGTTAATGGCATATATACATTCAAAGAAATGATGAAATGATGTTTCCATATGAATAGCACAAAGAGAGCACACAAAAGGAAGACAACAACCCTTATAGGCCAGATTTTCATCGGTGAGGAGCTTATCTGGCACCAATCTACAAATCAAAAATGATTTGGATGGTGGGATGTCTTTGGACTAAATTGTTTTGGCCCAATGAATTTTATTGAACTTGTGCTTCTTAAATGCATAATCATCTTAAGGTCAAGTCTTCAGTAGCACATTCCTTCCAAACTAGCTTGTACATCTGACCTTGTAAAGGAATAGTAACTTGGGATTTAAGATATCTCAGGTTTGGAAATATTTGATTCAACTCATTTGAGATGTTCCAATCGTGATTCTGAATATAGTTACTAAGATTTTTGGAGAGCTGTTGAGGTTGATGAGGTGATAAATTATAAATTTGAGCAGGAGTTTTCCAACACCAAGAGTCCAATATCATTATATGCAGAAACCTTTTTCCAAGTCACAATATCCATCTTCCTTTTTGTAATGTCCACACTCCAAACGAAGTTTTGATCCATTTTTCCATTTCTTGGATAAGCATACTAAAAGTGATGGATAAGCATACTTTGCACCATAGCTTTTACTAAAAGTGATGCCTTCCAAGCTGCCAATTTGATCTTTACTTTATCAGCTATAGGTTTAAAATATTTTTTTTTTGTCTTCCTTTGATGACGAGAACACTAACATAAGTGAAAGGTAAATAGCCTATGGAAAACCAAGAATATTCACAATTTGTTTCAGTCTATTGTTGGTGATGCCTCCAACAAGTCATGATTGTTTGAATATATTTAAGGTCGGTATGAGGGCATGACAAGTCTATTGTATGATATGGGGTGGGATGAGGGCGGGGAGGCTTGGAAGTGGAGAAGGAGGTTATGGGCATGAGAGGAGGAGATGGTAGATGAGTGTAAGACTTTACTGCTGACTGTTGTATTGCAGGTAGATATTGATGATGGGTTGACTTGGATCCCCGATCCAGCTGCTGGTTATATTGTCATAGGGGCTTATCGCATCCTCACATATAGGACCCCTCCCCATGATTGTGTTTCTGCGGATCTCTTTTGGAGGAAGGAAGTCCCTCTCATAGTTTCGATGTTTGCTTGGCGCCTTTTTCGGAATAGATTATCAACTAAGATGAATTTATTCCGAAGGGGCATTATATCTCATGAGGCTCGGTTTTGTGTTAGTGGTTGTGGATTGCAGGAAATAGAGAATCATTTGTTTTTGACTTGTAGTCTCTTTGGTCAGATTTGGCAACTGGTTAGAAACTAGCTAGGAGTTCATTCAACGGATCCATCTACCATTATGGACCATTTTCTTCAGTTTGGTACTTCTTTAGGTTATGCAAAATCCAGGTGCTCGTTCATGTCTGTGATTTGGTTTGCAAGTTCTTTGGTAATCTGGAAGGAAAGAAATGAAAGGTTATTTCACACTTATTTCCTTTTGGTGGTTTAAAGCTGAACTTGATGTTTTTAATTATTCGTTTCATAATTGCCGCCAAAATCCTAATGTTTGTGTGGGTATTGGCCAATTGCTGTTTTATACTGTAAAACATTTCTATCATTTGTTGGCTCCTCTCTCTGGCACACCTTGTGCTGGGAGGTTAGTCAACTGGTAGTAATATATTCCATTTTGATCTCTTAAAAAAAAATTAAGGTCGGTATAATAAAGTCGTAATAAAAATATAGAGCAACGATAGTTATTTTCCTTTGGGGGGCCAAAACTGCTACAGTTGCAAAACTTAGGGGGCGGTTTTGTAGTTTTTTTTCTTAAGGGGCCAAAATCGTAACTTCGTGAAAGTTAGGGGGCGAAAACTACTATTAAGCCTTTATCTTATTAAGGAATCCACGTCCTCATATCTTGCTGACCAAGCAACGCGCATATCTATTCATAATCAGTTGTGGTTTTATTCCTAAAGGAGTAACAATATTTTAGGGATTATATGGATATGTTTGGAAGTTCCTAAAGATGTTCCTACATATTAGGACTTTCCTTATTTGTTACTGATTCTTGTTATGTAGATCAGCTGAACGATCTACTTTGTTCTGAAGCCCAACAAGGTTATTGAGCCCATATTGCTTCAGTATATAAGGAAGACTTCAAGACCTAATTAGGAATTCAAGCCATCATTCTAAAAGAATAGTTTTTTTTAGGGTTTTGAGTCATGTTCATTGTGTGTTCTTCTCTTGTATCGTTTGTGACGCAAGTCTAGGACTATTTGTTATTTGTGAGCCTTTCTTGTATCACCTTCATACATGTTAACTACTGTTTATTGAGTTGTAACTCGTGTGCTACCCCAAAGCTTTGAAGCAAGGTTGCAGTTTGTGTTTGAAGGTAACTTCATCATTTTGTGTTTGAATCTGATAATCGTAGGGGCTGTGATTGATTGTATGATAGTGAGATGGGATCTCAGATCTAGGAGTTCCTAGGTTGAAGTCTAGACGGGTAGGTCCTAGGTCTTAAGTTGTAAACGTGGTTTACTGAGAACTTTAGAATAACGACTACACTAGTGGATTTCCTTCCTGGCTTGGTATCCCCCAAAGTAGGTGTGTTTGCCACTGAACTGGGTCAACAAACTCTCTGTTCCTTTTACTTTCTTGTCATTTACCTTCTTGCATATTTTATGTTTGTTAGTATAATGTTGGAACATTAAACGCAACATATGTTTTCTTTGGTTTTGGTGTTGGAACATCGCATATAACATCTTAACACTAGTGTGCTAGAATTTCAATTGGCATAAGAGCAGGCACCCTGCCTGTTTTAGGGTGAGCTCCAGGGAAGTTTCTTTCTAGCATGATGGACAAGGAAGGGGGATTTGTGAATAGACTACCCCTGTTAGATGGATCAAACTATGACTATTGGAAATCACGTATGAGTGCTTTCCTCAAATCTATTGATAACAGAACTTGGAAAGCTGTTCTGAAAGGTTGGGAACATCTTGTGGCTCTTGACAAAGATGGAAACAAGACAACTGTCTTGAAACCATAAGAAGAGTGGACCATTGTCGAAGATGAACTGGCTCTTGGAAATTCAAAACATTGAATGCATTATTCAATGGGGTAAACAAGAACATGGTCAGATTGATCAAGCAATGTATTGTGGCTAAGGATGCTTGGGAGATTCTCAAAACTGCACATGAAGGTACTACTAAGGTAAAAAGTGCAAGACTTCAACTTCTTACTACAAAATTTGAGAATCTGAGAATGATGGAGTATGAGAGCATACATGATTATCACTTGATATTGCCAATGCTTTTGACTCCCATGGAGAGAAAATTTCTGATGAAAAGCTTGTTAGGAAAATTCTCAGATCTCTACCTAAGAGGTTTGACATGAAGGTAACTGGCATTGAGGAAGCTCAAGATATCTCAAGTGTGAAGGTTGATGAATTGATAGGGTCTCTGCAAAACTTTGAAATAACCATCAATAGCAAGACTGATAAGAAAGGCAAGGGCATTGCTTTTGTGTCCAATGTTGACCTGATGAAACATAAGGAAATCATGAAGATGATGAAAATTTGTCAGAGTCTCTTGTGCTACTTGGGAGACAGTTCAAAAAGATTTTTAAACAAGTTGACAGAAGATCCATATTTAATGGTCAGAACATCAGGCCCAACATTGACAATCAACCAAATAAAAAGAAGATGGCAAGAGCTGATGAGAAGAATACTCAATACAAGGGTGTTTAATGTCATGAATGTGAAGGGTATGGCCACATCAGAACAAAATGTGCTACTTTTCTTAAAAGACATAATAAAAGCTTGGTTGTTTCATGGTCAAATGGAGATGACTCAAAAGATGAAGTGCAAAATGAATCTGCCAAACATGTCACTGCATTGACTGGTAGAGTTATGTCAGATATAGAGTCATATGATGAAGAGCCGAGTTATGATGAGTTAGTTGTCTCTTACAATGAACTAATTGCCAAAAATACTGATATGAGCCAGATGCTTGAGAAACAAGAAGATATCATCAACATGCTGCAGGATGCATGGAGTGAGAATCTTGTCAAAATTTCAGAACTCAATGATGAGGTTACACAACTGAATTCTCAACTGGAGCATATAAAGAAGCAGGTCAGAATGATGACTACAGGAACTAATGTTCTAGAAGAAATTATTGAAGTCAAGAACAAAGAGAAGTCTGAAGGTGCTGACTTTAACTATATAGCTCTAAACAAGAAACAACGAAACAGAAACTCTGCCTATGCTCTAGAAGATTGTGGAATGGTGAAGAAGCAATAGTATGAACAGAAATTTGTAGCTGCTGCAGGAACTGATGACTTAAAATAAATATATATATATATATATATAGGTACAAGACTGAGGTGACCAAAACCGTTAAGAAAAAAACTAAAAGCAAGTAAAAGAAAGAAAAATCATAAAGGAAAAATAGCCCTAAAGGAAAAAGGTGTTACTCAATGACTCTTGGAGTGAGTGTTGTAGGAATCGATTTTGTTGAGTTGTTTTCTCGGCTTCTTCGTTAAATAAGGAGTGAAAGGTTTTGATGATAAATTGTTCTCCAAAGCCACCACATGACGAAGCAATTCAAGCTATTTTTAAATCAAAGACAATTGTGATTAGTGAGGTGGAGGGACCGTTGTTGTCTCCTCACCCAAATGTGTTTCAGGGGCACTTTATATTGAGAGATATTATTAATACGCATAAGTTCATGGTCAATATGCTGCTCAGTATTGTCTCTATTTTTACCCTTCATTTAAACTATTTTATAATTTTTATAATGTCAATATGATGTATTACCCCTATTTATACCCTCCATTTAAACTATTTTATAATTTTTATAATGTTTTTTTTTGAAC
>Ga0228710_1007616_pt1 | contig 15880 bp, 5 predicted proteins | sample MedpolnodulmetaG_FD_177995 | JGI IMG/M metagenome (GOLD analysis project Ga0228710, IMG submission 177995) | Root nodule microbial communities from Medicago polymorpha collected in Santa Monica, California, United States - pink nodules | ecosystem: Host-associated > Plants > Roots > Nodule... | reverse complement strand
AAAAAAAAAAAATAAAAAAACAAAAAAAAATAAGATTTTTTTTTTTTTTTTTTGGTGACCGTACCAACATTTTGTGGTGACCATACCAACTTTACATATATTATGTATGACCATACCAACTGAGTTAAGATCACCACTAAATTAAGTGAGGAGAGAATTAGATTGAGATTTTATTTTTATCGTAACTAAATTGATCACCAGTTTTGTTTTTTCAGCAATGACATCATTGAAGACATCACTTAAAATATGGCTTGCCTTCTACTTCGGTTAATGCTAATCCTATGAATGCTCAAGAGAAGCAAAACGATTTATATGTTTTTATACCTTCCAATAATAGTGAATGTCGTGATTGGTGATGATCCTATTGAATCTGTTGAGGATAATGCAACGGTTCAATATTCTTTGGGTGATGAGTGGTTTAACTCGGAGCCACCATCTAAGGTCTAAGAAACTCTTTTTACCAATTTGATTGGAGAATTTGCTCTTGGTTTTGAAAATATTTCTGTTGGAAAGTATGGGGTGCGGTGGTGATGACAATGAACTATGAACTAAATGTTCAAGTTATCAGAGAGGCTTTGACACCACATTTTCATCTAAATTCTTTTAAGACACTTCCTTATTCAAAATCAATGTGGAATTAACCACTCACACACTTGATACCAATAATTTCTCAGCCTGTTAATCATGCCAGATTATGTCACTCAACAAGCTTTCGATTCCCCAAACATGTTTCGAAGTGATGCCACGCCCCTTTTGACCCTGCAGTGGCCAAATATCTTGAGCTAATGTGTCGTGTTTAGGCTCAAGCTCACTATATCGCAAAAGAAAGAAAAAAAACTAAAAAAGGCTCAAAAACAGGTTGCTAGACTTGAGCACATTAATACCGATTCTAGGTTGGTCCATGTCAAACATCTAAATGAAGATAATCTCTTGCATTGCAACTTGAACATGTAATATCTACATTTGTTTAAGAACGGTCTGGACACTCTAGAAATTTTTATTTATTTTTGACAAAAGAACTCTGTTGAAATTCTACTATAACCAACTTGCAATAATAGTATATATATGTAACGCATATTTTCTTCAAGTTCAAACAAAATTAAATGACCAATCACCATTGAGAAAGTACCCCAAATTGGCCACCCGTTGAATTGTATCACTTGGCCAGTTGTGGCCTTGTATAAGCTTCTACTAGTAAATGTAAAACAATATTTAAAACATAAATAATATTAAATATTGCTTAAATATTTTAAATATATATTTCCAAGGTTTTTTTTATTTGCAATGTTTTGTTTTTTGCTTAACGGTAAAGTTCCTCAGCATTTGTTTATATAGGCATAACACTTGCAGATATCATAACGACCTCAAAAAATAATGTAAATATCATAATAAAATTTGATAGTAACACTTTTTATGATTGATCCATTTTTAAAACTCAATGTTCAATATAAAGGGATCGATTTATTAGGTGAATAGTTTAAGAATAGAGTATAATGTTATTGACTTGCAAACAAATTTTAAGGTTGCTGTCTAAAAAAGAAAATTAAGGATACTTATTCAACAGTTAATAATAGATTTTTATTTTTTAATGTTGATGTTTCATCCAACTTGTCACATTATTATCATACACCAACATCCCACATGACATGTCATGTGAGCCCGGCTAAGTGACTTTATGTTTGCTACGTCACCTCTTTGGACAAGAAAGTAATATAAATGACCAAAATTGGAGTTTTTTTTTCTTTCTTTTTTCAAGATAAAATCTTTTTCTTAAAACTTTGCTCATATTGCATGAAACAAAACATCTATTTTCCCAAATTAATATTTTGGGATACCTAGTTTAAACGCTTTGGGTATATACTAACTCAAGTATTTATGAACCTCTTTAAATTGGTCTGTTGATGTTGTTTTGAGGAGAATGTGTTAATATTAAGGTTTCAGATTCGTTTCTCTCTGGTGATATTTTTTGTGGGCTAATTAGCCTAAAAAACCTCAAGTATATGTGAATTGTTTAAAGACAAAATGATACTATTAAGAGATTGATTTTTTCTAATACATTACATACTAACTTTTAGTTTTAATGACTAATCCATACTAACTTGCTGACTAGATATTTAAGTATTAACAAGTTAGTATGTATTAGTGGACTATAATGTAATTTAATTCGATATATGTGTAATTTTTTAATTAGAAATTAATATTTGGTGTAAATGTATAAAAAAAGAAGGGGAGAAAGAGAAGAGAAGAGAGATTTGAATAATCCAAGATATATAAAATTATTTAAATAAAAAAAATTAATATCTATAAGTTGAGTCTATTCTATTTGATGGCAATACTATTTTATTTGCACAATCACAATGTAGCGGCTATAGTCTCACACGCCGTTGGCCATTTATTATAAATAAAGTCTCTCTCATTCCTTTCCTAAGTGTGTGTTCCATAAACTTCTCTTGTTTTCTTTGTTTTTCATAATCAAATGGGTGGTAATACTACTTCTCCTTGTGCTTCATGCAAACTCCTTAGACGCCGTTGTGCTAAGGATTGTATCTTTGCTCCTTACTTCCCTTCACATGATCCTAAAAAATTTGCAATAGTTCACAAGGTTTTTGGTGCAAGCAACGTTAGCAAAATGCTCCAGGTACCTCATTCACACTTTCTATCCTCCCATGAAAAAAACTACATAGTTTGTATAAGAGAGCATTATTTTTGGTTTAGTTTTATTATCTTTCCGCTTAATTGTACTTTTGTTCTTTTTATTTTATCATGTTCACAAAAATAGTCCACATTTTAAAATCGAACCTTTTGTCTTTTTAACGTTTTAGTCACAACTCAAATTTTTTGCTCCAATAGGGGCGTGGCTAGTTTAAAATTTCAACTATTTGTAATTTATTTTTGTTACGACACCATGTTTAATGTTGTATCATTTAAAAATTGGTCACACCACTTTTTGAAACAAATATCTTAGTTTGGACCAAAATTCGATTTTGAAAAAGATGACTATTTTTGTAAACTTGATAAAATAGAGAGATCAGAAGCGCAATTAAACATTTTCTTATTAGGTTTCGAAAAAGGTTACTGACTTATTGTACAATGCTATAGGAACTTCCTATTCAACAAAGAGCTGATGCAGTAAGCAGCTTAGTGTATGAAGCAAATGCAAGAGTGAAGGATCCTGTTTATGGTTGTGTTGGAGCAATATCCTTCCTTCAAAACCAAGTTTCTGAGCTTCAAATGCAGCTTGCAGTAGCTCAAGCAGAAATACTCTGCATCCAGATGAAACATGATGATCAACCTCTAATGCAAAATCAAGAAATAGCCCTTGATCATAAATCTTATGATCTTCCTCAGTATTTCAACTTTCCTTCTTCAAGCAATGTAATTCATCATGATTCTTTCTCAAGAGAGAGAATTTTTTGATGTGACATGGTTTCTTGAATGAAAAATGTTCACATGGTTTTGGATTTTTTTTTTTTAATTATTTGGACAATTTCTTGTCCTTGCATCTATACAGAAGAATTAATTAGAGTCAACTGTGGCACGTGATTAAGAACTGATGAAGTAATTTAGACTTTAGAGTGTTCTAAATCAGTGAATAAACATTAAACTAATGATTAAGATGCTTCAACATTAATGCTTTCAGACGAGGGTCGGTGGTCTTTTTTAAAAAATGGCAAACATTCTGATAATTGGTTACTACTAACATGCTTAGTGAACAGAATATAAAAACATTTTGTTTTATGCTAGAGTTATATTTATATAGTTGCTTATGGCTTTGTTAGCAGAAATATCAAATGGAGTACAACCTATACTTTGATTTCCTAGAAGAATGGTATTGAGAATAGGCTAAGTCGAACTATACTTTGTAAGATATAAGTCTAGTCCGGTTAAAAAATTCAAGATATAGTTTGGATATCTTACATGTTAGAGTTTATACAAATAGATGGAAGAATTGTTAAAACTAACGACACTTTGTAATATTGATGGACTAAATTGATGTTAAAATCTTCATGGGACCAATTTGAAATACATAATTAAGCTAAGAGATCAGGTGATCAATTTAGCCTTGAAAAAAATCAACAATATTTACAGTTTGAATAATATGTTTTAAGGTATCTTTCAAGGGTAGTGTTAACTTCTGCCCTAGGCACATGTTAAGAAATCCAAAAAAAGAAATATTTCCTTAAACTTTATGCATTCAATTCATTAAAACATTAAAAATTAAATTTAATGCACGCATTCCAATAGATTATTTCTACATTTGGTTTCTAGAACATTTCCCATCTTTCAATTAGTGGTGTCGAGTTATAATCTAGTCGTGTTTTAACTCGAAAATTGCTCTTTGTGTTTACATTAATGTTAAGTTTGGTCGATTTTGGCCACACCCATTATTCGATCTACTCAAAATTTATTAGTTTGAGTGAAGTTAAAAACTCGTATTTTTCAGGTCAAACTCAAATCATGTCAATCCCATAAACATGTTGGTTTAAGTTTGGTCATCGAGTCACGAGAAATCTAAAAAGTATGTATGTTATTTAATGATATTTTATTTCTTGAAAATTCAAACAATTAGACTAAATTAAACAATTCAAAAATTCCAACACTTGAAACTAATTACCACACGTATATGTTAACACATAAAAGACTTCAACTATATTAACAAAAATTTATAAAATTGACAATTTTTTTGATAGGTCAGGCTCGTGGATTTACATATTTGGAATAATAAATACGTGAGAGTTACTTTTTCCACCTTGTGGAATTCCTGCGCGCCTTTTTTTCCTCAAAAATATCCCTAGTTTGGAATATATAATCCAAACTCCTTCCGGAAAATAAAATCCGGACAAATTCGTGGATTTTGCCACTTAAACCACCCTGATGGATGTTGATGCCAATTTTGAATGAATGGATTCGGAGTACATAATCCGGAAAGTTTGTACAATTTCTGGATTGTGTAATCTGAAATGTGTAAATTATCCCGTTGAAAGTCAACAAATGGGGTAGGAAATGATGTTTCCGGATTACATAATACGGAAAGTGTTAAAACTGTCCGAATTATGTAATCATAACTACATCAGCGCTGAGGCAGAAGCCATCTGTTTTGGCTGAGCCTCTGTTTTGGCGCATTTAGCTTGCTTCTAAACGTCATACCATGCCTTTGACCATATGTTCTAACAGAAAATCTAATTCATAACATAACAATTACCAACACAACATAACTTTCAAACATAACATTGATCAAATATAACCATAAAATTATCCAAATGTACATCACTAAAAATTATCCAAGATGTTCAAACATAACATAATTAAAAAGTACAATCATCACTAAAAAAATGGGAAAATTAACTTGCATGCATAGAGAAATTGAACTAACCTTCCATTGGATGTTTATCAAGGGTTGGAATGTGGTCCTTTTGAGCAAGAAAACACCAATTTTGGTTGGATTTTTGTAGTTCAGAATTTGGGATAAGAGGGGAAGAGAGAAAGTAAAAAGTGAAATTGTAAAATTGGGGGTGAACTTCCTTTTATACTTTGAAGCTGTCCGAAATATGTAATCCGGACAAGGTTTGAAGTTTCCGAATTTTGGAATATGTAGTCCGGACAAGGTTTGAAGTTTCAGAATTTTGTTTTCTGAAAGGCTTTTTTGTAATTTATGCAGGGCGCGTGAGAAGGGAAGAGCGCATGAGAAGGGCATAGGATGGAAAAAGTAACACTCTAAAAAAGTTACTTGAACCAAACAACTTTGGATTTGAACTTAGTTAATTATGCTTGGACTCAAACTTGAGTGAGTTTGGATAAAATACAAGTTGTGTTTGTTTGAATCTTCGAGTTGAATGAGCCATGTAGATCCGTGAACACCCCTAATTACTAATGTTTGCTTTATTTCTTATTTAGTTTTCAGATTACACAAAAGTAATAAGTTTGCTTTACATTTTATTGAGAGTAGGAGTTATCCATCAAGTTCCTACGAAAATAAATATAGATTGAGTTACTCCGCTTAAGTCACAAATGTTTATTTAATTTGTAAGAAGTTGACTCGTACCGATATTATGGTAAATATTTATGATAAATTATTAAATAGAGTAACTTTATATAAAGTTACCTCATTTTATTCCTCCTCATTAGACTATACTAGATTATTAATACATGAGCCAACATAGATTGATTCAGCTTGAAAATAGATAATCCATATTCTCTAATGTCATGTTGTCAATATAAAGACCTCGTTGATCGATAACCGGATGTATATATCTATCAAAATTTTGTGTGGTTTGAGGCCTATCTTGATTCTAGTGAGCAAGGGAATCTATTTCACCACAATTTTCTTTCATCGTAGAATATATGCTTACATAAGAAATTTTCCTACAACAACTTGTTGCAAGATTAAATCACCAATATCATGTAATTATATGAAATTAGAACACACTTACTTGAAGAAGCCGAAGCCATAGTCATAATTACTAGACTCGCCGAGATTTAAGACAACGTCTTCCTTTACCTTTCACATGTTCCGAACTTAGGGTTTTCAATGGGACAAACCACTAATGAGCAGAATAGTCAGACTGATAGCAAAAGAGACCTAGCCTCTCTATTTATAACTGTGTAACCTAGGTACCAACCATCATGAGCCACAGTGTTCGTGCCTACACTTTGTTTCTACACAAATAATATTAGGTGTCCAAAAACCCATTATTTTTTGATCACTTTTATCAGGGTCTGAGCATCATAAAATAGATCACAATATCAACCTATTTGTATTAAAATCAAAACCCACAATTATTGCAGCCCACAAAGTATTAGAACAAATTCTAACACTTGCGAGCAATACGTTTACTTGAAGCAATGTTATGTTTTTTTTACTAATTTGCAGCCCACACTAGTTTGTATCCCTAATATAGGTGGTGGCTGGCAATTGAAATGTCAACATAAAGGCTTAGGCTTTCGCTTTGTGGCATACAAAAACCGGTAACCCGTGCCATCAAGCACGATCACATGAGATGACGAAATGGTTTTATTTAGGAAATTAAATGCTCTGCACATCATCAGAGGGGAACTGTTTTCATATTCCATGTGGTTTAGTATCATAACCATCGTTTTCTCATTCATCTGGAGTGGTAATGGAAAATTACTAGGGCAAAACAATTGGCGCAGCCATTTCATTTTCATAGCCTTATCGAGGATAAAGTTGATAGCTACATAAATTATTTTATTTATTTACAAGAGAAAACTAGTTTCAACGTAACGCCAAGGGCACGATAAACATGCTACTTTCAGCAAAGACTAGTTCATTTACACAGTTACACTATTGTGATCTAGATAATTTGTGTCTGATTTTTCTTTAGCAGGGTCGAACATATATAAACATTTATTATTTGTTAGGGTTGATTGAGAATGGATTGTCGGCAATGACACAATTACACTAAAGTTGTTTATACTTTCTCAGTTGTTTTTTCCTCGTTATTTTTGTAGAAAAATTTCTTCATAATTATTTCTTCATTTTCAATGTTTCATACATCATTGATTATAGTTTTGGCATGCCAAACTTTTAAGTATTTGTTGCAAAAACTGAAATAAAGGGAATGGGATAATGAATTGTTAATTTTCTTGGAACATGTAAATCACTTTAAAACGACAAATAAAAATGAACTAAATAAGAGAAAAGTAGAAAATATTTTAATGTTACATTTGCTAATTAACCTTTTTTTAGGAAATTTGGTAATTAACTGGATAGTTATTTTATATTTTCAATTTTATTGAATAATCAAATAATTAAGAATATATTGTAGGCAAATTGTATTTTTGTAAGCTTTCTTTGAAAGTTAGATAGGAAAAAAAAAGCATCCAAGACTTTGAGTAGGGATGGCAAAATGGGTTGGACACGTCAGGTTGGCTCGTTTAACCCGCCATTTTTGACGGGGTGGGTTGAGGTTTTGAACCCGCCACAAGTAGGGTGTCCGCTCTACCTAACCCGCTAAAAACCGGGGCGGTGGCGGGTTGGCCCGTTGGGTTGATATGTTAAAAAGAACTCTTTTTTCACTTCTTTTTATTTACAAGTCATAATGAATTTTCCAATTTTCACCTCCATATATTGGGAGAAAAAATTCAATTAACTTTATCACTTTTGTTTTATGATTTTAGCCTTATATTTTTAACAATTAGTTAATTTATAACTTATAACTCATGGAGTTTTTATTTTCATTGTCTTATTGATTTATTATAGAATTTTAGAAGATCTAATTTATATGTTTGAATAAATATTTTTATATTTTTAGTAGAGTCGTTGGTTATATATTTAGATTTCTTTAAATTTATATATTTTTACATTGTTTATGTGAAGATTTTAATTAATAATTAAAAAAAATTGACAGGTCAACCCACCGGTCTGCCATAAAACGGGGCGGGGTGAGATTTTCAACCCTATTTCTCTAGTTGATCCGCCCTTTTTTAGACGGGTTATTGACGGAACGGGTTGACCCTTTTTGTCATCCCTAACTTTAAGGGAAAAAAGAAAGAAAGAAATAAATAAATGAGGGATGGAAGCATATTAGAAATCACATGATCAAATAGATGAAATTTATCTAGTAAGTAAAATAAGCTTGAGAGTTTGGTAGAAAGAAAAATTTCTTAATATATTTCTTATTTAATGATTGATGAAAGATGGTATGCTCTATATGAAAAATTAACAAATTTCCTACTACTAATAAGATCCAACTAACTATTATATTTCTACTATAATTCAATTTGAATTTCCTAAAAAAAAACTATTAAACTTCTCTTCTGGTGGTGGTCGGATTTAAACCTCGGACCTTACATATATTATGCATTGGCCATACCAACTGAGTTAAGCACACGAGGACCTATTAAACTTCTCTAATAAAACGAGAAGAGGCTATAAATATAGTATTCTGTGTGAATAAAAATTTAAAAGGTTAAATATGTTTTTAGTCCTTACATTTTGCGCCCTTTGAAGAATAGTCCTACATTTCATTAAATGTTTTTAAAATCCTCACATTTTATCTTCGTTATCAAAATTAGTCTCTGTTGTTAATTTCTTAACGGAATATTGATGTGGCAGTTAGTGGGTCTCAATTATTTTAAGGTTAAATATGTTTTTAGTCCTTACATTTTACGTGACTTTAAAAAATAGTCCTTACATTTCAATAAATGTTTTTAAAATCCTACTACTAATAAGATCCAACTAACTATTATACTTCTACTATAATTCAATTTGAATTTCCTAAAAAAAAAACTATTAAACTTCTCTAATAAAACGAGAAGAGGCTATAAATATAGTATTCTGTGTGAATAAAAATTTAAAAGGGCTTAAACAAAGTCTCGAAATGATAACATTGAAAATTTTACCTTGTTGGAATGAATTTTTTTCCTCTTCAGATAGTCTAATGGTTAGAAATTCACTTTTAAAGTGAATTGGTGGAGGGATATCTCGAATTTGCGTTCGGAGGAGTGGTTTCATGATAATGTTAGTCTGTTGGTGGGAGATGGCAAATATACTCTCTTTTGGTCGGATGGTTGGGGGGCTTTTAGAGATAGATTTCATAGACTTTTGAGTTGTCGTTGTTGAAGGGTGAATCTGTGTTCGAAATGCACACGTTAGGGTGGGGGAGTGAAGGGGGGCTTGGAGGTGGAGGCATAGGTTATTTGCGTGGGAGGAGGAGATGGTAGGGGAACTTAGGCTTTTACTTCATAATGTCACTTTGCAGGTTGATAGGGTTGATAGGAGGCTATGGCGTCTGGAAACATCTTTCGTATACACAGTTCGTAGTGCCTATAATTGTATTAATGCTATTGCTCCTGTTGATTCGATGGTGCATATGTCGTCTTTGTGGCATAAGGATGTTCCCCTGAAGGTGGTGCTTTTTGCTTGACGTCTGTTCTGTGACAGGCCCCCTACTAAGGACAACCTACATCGTCGACATTTGCTTGACATCGACTCTCAGTTGTGCATTGGTGGTTGTGGGGAGGTGAAAACATATTCTCACTTCATTTTGAATTGTAATCTTTTTGGTTCCGTTTGGAATTTTATCCTTAGGTGGCTTGGAGTATCTTTTGTGTTGCCTGGTGATGTCTCAAGTCATTATTATTAGTTCAGCTTTATTGGTGGTGTTGCCAAGTCAAGGCGGTCTATCTTACAGGTTATTTGGTTTGCAACAGTGTGGGAGATTTGGAAAGAAAGAAACAATCGAGTTTTCAATGGAAAACATTGCCCTATTCAACAGGCGGTGGACAAAATTAAGTCTCTAACCTACATGTGGTTGAAGGTGAAACTTGTCAATCTTTCACTCAATTACCATGGTTGGTGGAGTAGTCTGTTTAATGTTCTAGGCATTGGCTAATTGTTTCTTGGTTGCTTTTTGGTATTTGGCTTCGTGCCTTGTAAATATTGATTAGATATTGACCGTTACTTTGGTGTTTCTTCCTTAGCACATCTTGTGCCAGGAAGACCTTTTTGATGTGGTAATATAATTCATTTTAGCCTCTTCAAAAAAAAAATGTGGGGTGTCCAGGGTTCGAACTTCGGTCCCTGCATATAATAATGAATTGTCCCTGTCAACTGAGCTATGTTCACGGGGACCGGAATGAATTTTATATTAAGGTGAATTATTACATTTTATTTGTTTGTATTTTTCACGGAGATTTTTTCCTGTCTCTTCTACATACGTTGCTTTCACTCCCATGAGAAATTTTCCTTACAAACTACTAGTACAATCTTCCAATCATATCATATAATAATAATAGTCAAATTAAATAAGCCTTGAGGTTTAGTGTTTTAATTTGGATCAGCTTCTTCTAGCTGGTTCACGTGGGGGACTTATACAAGAAAGTGCTCGTTTTATGGAATGTGCACAACATACATTATATTATTATATGCAAGGTTTCTAAATTCATCTCTTCCAACATCTTTGTGTCAAAATCAAAGCATTATTTTATTTTAAATGATAGAGAAAACCAGAAGAAGCCAAGTAATTGTTGTGCTAAAATGTATACATCAAAAGTTTCACAAGTGTTTTTAAAACTAGACCAACCATCAAACCCATCAAAGAACTGGATAAGTGGATCATTAGTTGAACCAGTGGATCACTAGTTGAACCTAGGTTATTGCCGAAAGCTTCGGATGACTAAGATTGCAAAGGAGACAACACAAATTGCAGCTCTAGATTATTCTTGATATGAATTTAAGTGGGAGTTGATAGAGAATATTGTAGAGAGTCAAAAGTGTTGTATTTTTGAGTTGATATTATATTTCAAAAGTTATTAAAAGTTGTTCATTATTTGTTGTTGATTTAACCATGTGATATTTACTTAGTCAAAACCTTATTTGTCACATTTATTTTTATAACCATTGATGTTTGATAGTTGGGTAAAATGCTAAAATCTCATTCCCTATTGTTATGCCTCATTTCCCTTAATATAATATAAGGAACAACTCACCACAACTTTTATGTATATATCCTTTTATTTCTCCAAACAAAATACGCTTAACTCACCACTGCAATACATAGCAATTGACAGTAGAGAAAAATAACTACAGATACATGCTCTTTCACTTCATGTTTTTCTGTACTCACAATTATTTTCTTTCATCCAAAATATTGAGTTTTTGGGTTACATCTCCTGATATCTTTGAGATAAATTTGAGTTGTTCTGTCACCTCCGGTTATGATTCATAACGGGGAAGAACTGTTGTATCCTGGAAGGATATGCGCTTATGAGGCGGATAAAATCCTCAAGGACAGTGACTATGTCGCGCCTCAGGTTACTTAACAGTGTGCTATTTTGCAGGTGCTAATTTTGTCTTGTGACGATTTTGATGGAGCTGTGTCGGCAACCAAATTCGATAAGTTTCACTTGTTCTCTAATTTATTTTTAGTTGCAATTGTTTGCTATTATTACTTGAGATGATTCTATGTCATTATTTTACAACAATCTTGAGGATTTTATTAATTGTTTAATGGTAAAGCTGTAAAAAGAATCATGAAGCATAAGAACCAGTATCAATATTATATGGTTTTATCTCCAAATTACCATGTGAAGTTTAGATCATATTAATTTGAAGTAAAATGTGATAGGGTCAATTGTTTTTGAAAGGTTATAAATTTGATATTATTTTATTTGTTATGTTCTAAAAATTTGATCTGAAAGCCAAGTCTGTTTATCGTGAATTAACCTTTGAAGAGCATGGAAATAAATGTGTTGCAAAATGAAAGGAAGAAAGGAGGTTGATATAGCAGTAGTTGCAAATGAATTTAAGTGGGAGTTGATAGAGAATATTGTAGAGAGTCAAAAGATGCTGAATTATTATAGAATAATAATAGTAGCCGCAGTTAAATAGAACTTAACAATAATAATCACTTGAAATGTATAACAAGACAAAGACATGTCACTATTGATGTTGTTTATCAATCTGAAATTCTGCACCTTTGTATGTAGACAAGGAAAATGTGATTGTTGGAACTTGGTTTTCCATTTGAGGGCTCGAGGATATATAATACTTACAAACCTAAGTTTGTTTTGGAATTCATTCTCTCTTCATCTCTTTCTTCCTTTTCTTGTTTAAGTCAAAGTAAGATATGCATAAGATGCCAACAAATAAATATTTATTGAGAAAATGGAGTCTGCATCAATGTTGAATTTTTTGAAGCTGTTCAAATATTGATGCTAGATTTTCAACAACAGTATGTGGACGAGGACAAAAATGTTTTGTCAAAATATCTATTGTTTTAACTTATGTTACAAGGGTGATGTTGTAAGATGTAGTGTTGAATCAATGCAAATGTTGAGAGAGTCACACCAATGTCACAAGGTTCAAGCCAAAAGGTGTTTAAATCTAGTATGGCTTCAATTCAACCAATAACTATAATGAAAACTCCACCCAAAAGATTAACTAATTCATCGAGTGAAAAAGTTTCATGACTTGATTTATCTTATCTTATATATTCAATACGAGACATATAACAATGACCCCTTTAAAAGTTGATGAGCACAACTAGTTCTACTTTTCTTTCTCAAAAAAAAAAAATACTACTTCTACTCTAAAGGCATTGACTTAGCGGTACTCCTATCCCCTTTGGTGACATTATTTAACCGACACTGATTTGATGGTAATTATTTCTCTTTTGACGAGTTCACTCACCTATCTGTATTTTGTCGTGTAGCTTAATTGAACTTGTAGATAGCTATTTTTGAAGTTAAAATCTCGATGAAAGGACCAATTGTCATAACTTAAATCCGCTGAAAAAGTTTAACCCAGAATATAGTCTCAATGAAGAATTGCCATTAGATTTCACCTGCATCAATCATGCAGTTATTAACATGAGAAAGTGAGGGTTCTGATAGGAATACTTAATATATAAATAATTTCTACGACCTTATTGAATGTGCATTAGACGAGTATATATGATGGCATATTTAAATAGCAGCATAATACAACAATAAGGTGTTTTCTCAAGTTTTATACAGTATTTCAACTTTCAGACTATGAAAAAGGTTTAACCATTTTTTTCTTCATCTTTTAACCTCATTTTATCACATACCCAAATAAGAAATGACCTAAAAACCTTCCCAGAAGTAAGGTCAAGAAAAATGTGTCTTTGTTTTGATAGATTTTTGGATGAAAAATGGCCTGTCAAATGGACACTTAAAATTAGATTAGTGTATCATTCCTGAGAATTTGACCTAACACACATGCCAACAGGAAATAGTGTTTGAATTTCAATTTGACCAAATACAAACATCATCAAAGAAAATTTTGAGTAGAATCTTGAAATTCATTTCATAACAAAATCTTTGAATCAAAACAAAAACAATTGCATTTCCTCAAAAAAGAAATAGAACCGAACACAAAATGTTTTAGGTTAGGATTTCTACACACAAATCAAACTAAAAGTAGGGTGCAACTTACCAAAAATAAGACCGGCTGCATGGAGAAGATTTTGACGGTGCATGAACAACAAAGAGCGTTAACCAGGCTGAAACATAAAACACATCCATTGCACAAGTTTTTTCGAGAAGGGACCAACACAGCAATGTTTATTGACCTGCACTGCAACTCGACTCAAACGGAATAAAGATTTTGAGGACATAAGTCGACTCAAATTCAATGTCACGAAAGAGTTTTGTAAGCACAAATCCTAGTCGCCGCAACGTTACAATGACACAAGTTTTTTCAAGAAGGGGCACAACTTTTTTACTAGCCAAGCTAGCCTCCTCGCCATACCTGGGAGAGATTTTTCCAAGAAGGGACCGACACGGCTTTTTGACTAGCCAAGTTAGCCTCTCCGCCATACCAGGGAGGAGATTTTCCGAGAAGGGGCCGGCATGATTTTTTGACTAGCCAAGCTAGTCTCCCCCCGCCATAGTGGGGGGATTTTAATGACATGACATTGTATGTTTAAAAATGAAACTGTGTGGAACTTATTGAAATTTATTTTAGGTATAGTGTGAAGCTTATAAATCCTTTTTTTAAAGAATTCTTTGTTTGTAATATATTCTCAAAATTTTACTTAAAATTTAAAACAATTTGAGATATGTGGTATAAAATATTTTATATTTAATTTAATTCCAAAACAATTTTCCCGTGCTATGCACGGGTATACACACTAGTGAATCTGAAAACACAAATATTTGTTTATAAATGTGATCAGAGGTAGTTAAAATAAAAAAATTCACTATGTTGCTCAGAAGTATCTCGTAGGGATTCAATTTACACTTCTACTTTAATGATTAGTTTCTTTTGTGAGATTTAATGAGATGATTTCATTTTTCTAATCATATTCCTTTAATTAACACCATAATATCCGTCTATAACTTTCTTTAGGACATTGCTTTGTAGTACGATACCTTTTTTATATTGTTTGAGATTGCCAATTTTGTCCTCCAAATATTTTCAAAATTACCACACTATCCTTGTTGGCAAGCGGTTCGTCGGTTTTCGTCAAACTGATTTCGCACTATTTAGTAGTTTTTTATTTTATTTTTTATATTGTGTATTCGTCTATAATATTGTTGGTATCGGTATTCAACATCTATTTAACGGTAAGTCAATGTCAATGTGAATATATAAAAAAATAACCTTAACACCATAAAGAACTCTCCTATTTTAAAATGGTCAAATTATATATGTGGTCCTTTAGTTTTGACTTGCTTTTTGGAATGATCCTTTATGTATTTTTTGATACTACTCATTTAAATCTTTAAATTTCAATTGAATAGGAAACCCAAAAGATTTGAAAAACATGAACTCTAATTTGAGATTTATAATTTAATAAAAGTTGATAGAAATTATATTTTATTAAAAGAAAATCAAAAAATATAATTTGTTGTATTAGAATTGCGTGGCAACGACGGAGTTAAACCGAATGATTAAAACATTCAAGATTTTGAAACTTCAAAACACCTAATATGCAAAAGAAACGTTCAAGATTTTGAAACTTCAAAAAACCTAATATGCAAAAGAAAAAACTTTAAAACCAATCTGAATAAATAGATCAAAGTTAAGGACCCCGAAGGTTTTTACCTATTTAAATATTATTGTAACTTTTTTTTTACACAAAATATTATTGTAACTAAAATATAGTAATGTTGCGAATAAGTAACTCTTCATTGCTCATAAACTGGTCTGATTTACACATACATATGTCTTACATATTTGTTTAAAGGAAAATGTTCAATGATACAAGACGAAAACAGACCAAATCTGATTTGTGGCTAGCAACTTTTTATTGGTCCAACACATTATTCTATGCTTTGTGTTTAAGTTGCACAAGTTTATCTCTTTCTTTCTTTCACATTGAGCTTGGCCAGACTACATTCAAGTTCTCCACCTATTCTTCTGCCCAGAATCACAATGTATACATACTTG
>Ga0228710_1007615_pt1 | contig 15882 bp, 6 predicted proteins | sample MedpolnodulmetaG_FD_177995 | JGI IMG/M metagenome (GOLD analysis project Ga0228710, IMG submission 177995) | Root nodule microbial communities from Medicago polymorpha collected in Santa Monica, California, United States - pink nodules | ecosystem: Host-associated > Plants > Roots > Nodule... | reverse complement strand
TTCATTAAAACAGTAAGCTATTTATCAAAAGAATTATTAAAAATGGATTGAAATTTTAATTTAGGAATAGTGAGAATAATACCATATGGTTGTTACAAGACGAGGAGAGTAACGGGAGAGAGCACCAAACATCATGAATCAATCACATACCATTTCTCCTGTTGTGAATTAGTTAGTGAAACTCTGTAGAAAAACAAAAATGGTGAAAAGAATGGAAGCGTGTTAGTGAAAATGGTATTTGTTTGTGGATACGATTGAGTAGGGACTCACCTACGATATGAGACTGCTACAATTGACGGCCACGGAGACACGAATTCCGGCGGAGTAACGGTAGTGCGTGTGAGCTTCCCTCCCTTGTGTTCTTCACATCAGATAGTTATTTCTTATCCCGTGAGCTAAATCAATTGTTTTATTTTATTTTGACAGAAAATCAATAACACTATATTTTCTATATTTTTTTTTATGAAATAATATTTTCTATACTCTTTTATTTTAATAATAGCATAAATTTATTTTTCTCTATTTCTTATATAATTAAATCCGGCTCCAAGTTTCAAAGCACGCTTACATATATCATTTACTAAACAGATCTTCACGTTGACGGAAGTTGAATCTACAACCTTACAATTAATCAACTCCTTATCAATTGAGCAAACTTTCATTTGATTTTCTCTTTTTCTCTAACTAGACCTATTATCTCTAAACATATTAATAACAAAAATGTAGGGATGTGTAATGCTAAAACTTTGGTATGTTTTGGAGGGTTTATGTTGGTTTGTGCTATGGATTTTGGAAAGTAAAAAAAAAACTAATTTACCCTACATATAATTATAAATATAAATATCTACTTTACTTTTCACCATTACATTACGTCTTCTAAGATGACACTCTCATCTTGAATCCTATTATCTTTTTTCTTTCGTTTTTCATGTTTTTTTTTTATGATTAATTTATATTTTCTTCATCGTGGTTCCATCTCAATTGGCATCATCTTACATTCTTACTAGGTTATATTTATTTTGGTTTTGACTTATTTTTTTGGTTGAAAATTTATTATATAAATAATTAATAAAAAATATAAATCACTAAGAATAGATATTGATCAACGTAAATAATTGATAGAAAAATTTAAAATAACATAATAATATAGATTGATAAATCACTACCACGGTTTTATTTAAGATAATTCTTTTAATTAAAGAATTGGACTCAATTGGTTTTATTTAATTTTTGAATAAATCAATTGATTTATGAACAATACTTAATCATGTTTTTTTTGTACTATGTTTTAAACGAACTTCGAATCAGCGGTGCCTTGTTTTTTTTTTTAATTACAAAGATAATTAACAAACAAAAAAAGAAAACAAGCCAACGCTAGCAAACTACTCCCTTCATCCCACATTAGAAGAAAAAAATTACACTTATTAAGAAAATTAAAACATAGTAGTTGTAACATAATTTTTTGTATTATCTTTGAAATAAGTTTTATGGGAAGATGTAAAAACAATTTTCATTGGTAGTTGATTATAGAGAAAATGAAAAGGAGAGCAAATTGAATACACTTTGCATTTAATTTTTCTTTGGAAAAGATAATTTTTTGAAAAAACATAATTAAATATGATAAAAGTTGGTTTTTTTTCTTATAATTTGGGACAAAGAAAATGAGTTTTTTTGCTTATAATTGGGATGGAGGTACTCCTTAAGGTAGAAAGTTTATATGGCGTCGCTGTGAAGAAGAATGTCAAACCCCCCGGTAGAAAATTATGAAGAAGAAAACTATTATAAGAAGGTTCGAGTTTTGCCAAAAAATCCCCGCACCGAATCCCTTTGGTGCCTTGGTCTAAACAATTAAATTATTACGCATTGGATTGAAAAATAAATAAAGGGTTAATATATGTTTATCACATGTAATATTAACGATTTCCAGTTTACCTCCTATAAAAAAAATTGTTTAGATTCTAACCCTGTAATTTGAAGATTCTTTGATTTTGGACCTTCATGACATCAAATTACAAAATGTAAGGTATTTTCGCCTCTTGTAATTTGAGAGAATTTCGGTTTACCCCCAGCCATATCATCGATTTTGTACGGTCAAAATTCATGAATGTCCAAAATCAAAGAATCTTCAAATTACGGAATCTAAACATTTTTTTTACAAGAAGGTAAATCGGAAATCGCTAATATTTCAGGATAAACATATATTAACCTAAATAAAATTGTTTCATTTCCATAAAAAAAAAATAGAATTGAATGAATTAATATTGTACCATCAGTTTTGCAAATTACTAGTAGGGATAGGAATAAGCCATACCAACCTAGCCTACGATAGGTCAGGTCAGTTCAAACTTTTTTTCTTAAACAGGGAAGACCTAAGCTTTTTTAAAAGTCTATTTAGTTTAAAAGGCCGAGCCACATGCTATTAGAAAAGCCTTTTAGGTTGACCTACTTATGTAAATATGAATAATATTATTGATTATTATATTATATAGTCTGCTTTGAATTAAATTATAAATTTGTCAACCTTTAAAATAATTTAAGCTTATTAGTTTACATTATTTTTTTGCATATTTAAATGTATTATTATAAATTACAATTGAAATATGATATACCATATAGTAATGTCTCTAAAATTTCATGTTAAATATCGAAAGAGAGATTAATATCATTGATCTATTAGCTCGCTAGTCTATTTAATCTTGGATCACACTACTTATTTAAAGATGTTCATATGAATAGACTTTTAAACAAGCTAGCAAACCTAATCAGACTATCATAAGGTCAGACTCAGGCCTAAAAAGTAAGCATATGATAGGCCGCAAGTTGGACTTAGACCTTACAAAATTTTGACAGGTCATACCTAGGTCTTGCAAAACCTAACTCGACCTAACTTATTCTCACCCCAAGAAAACATAATACTTCCTCCGTCCCAAATTGTATGACGTTTTGGGCATTTCACACGTATTAAGAAATGCAATTAATATTGTGTGGAAAAAAGATATTATGAGGTGCTTTACAAAATTGTCCTTAATAAATAATATAGGAAAGATAAATGAAAGAATTGAAAGAAGAGGTAGTAATAAATAGTTAAGGTTATAATAGGAAAAATAACATTAATGTTGCATTGGTATTGTAAAGCGGCATATATCTTGAGACAAATTTTTTTCCCAGAGCGACTACAATTTGGGACCGAGGGAGTAGTTATTGTCAAAATTTCAATTAAGGTTGATAATTGTAAAAATTTACACGAAAGCAAAATTAATCTTCTTCTCTATTTTCTATAGAATTTTCATTGAACCAACCAGAGGGTCCATTTTCTTGAACTTGTCATTTCTAGATTCCAAGTTTCTTTCTGTTAAAATGCCAATACCGTGAAGCATTAGGAGAAGGATTGATTGGAGTGTTTCCAAGCTTGAGGTACGTTCAGTTTTCTGTTTCAACTTCTTTTTCCACATTCATTGTTGAAATTATCTTCGGGAAGTAGCGTAGCGTGGTTCTCTTTTTTCAAATTGAAGTTTCAAAATAATTCTGATGATTATTTTGATTCAAATTGAAGTTTGTAAAAATTGTTCAAAATTCATTTGGTAAAAGATAAATGACGAAAAGTGCTTTCCTGTTACATGTGATCCAAACTATAGAATGCATTTGAATTAATTTTCTACTATCACAATAAATATCACAATCAAGTAAGCTCTTTCATGAATAAATTTTCTACTTTAATTTTTGTCAAAAATATTAAATTGATAGATGGATCAAGGGAGTTATCACTTGTATGGCTTGTGGAAATGATGTCATTGTTACTGGAACTAGCAGAGGATGGGTTATTAGGTATGATTTCGGGATGGTGATTCACATGGTAAAGTTTCATTTTTTTTTTTTGTGTTGTTACTCTGTGGATACATGTTTTATATTGGTTTTTAATCTTGTTGTGTGTTCTTCATAGTTGAAATGAATTGAAATTTGATCACCCTTTTGATATGGGAACTCAAATTTAGTAACTTTAACATTTTAGGTGTCTAAATTGGCGATTTATTAGTTATTGAAGTGAAATTTGGAGCAGGGGTACGCTGTTTCAAATTTTGAATGTTGTTTTATTGGCTGATAATGCTTTTCTCGAGCTTATGCTGGAATTTGAAGTTTTTTCTTTTTATTATTTTGATCTAGGTAAATGTTAGTGGTTAATTTGTTAGGAATAGTTTGAATTTGTTAGCAGCAGGGGTTGAATCACACATCCTTAATACTCTTTCGGCGTTCTAATCCATATCGCTGAGCTACACCTTCAGGGACCTGGAATTCGGAGTTTTTTTTATTAGCAAATGATTTGTTAGGAAGATGGGGAATATTAGCTTTCCTTCTTTCCGGTTTCATTTCCGTTGTGCACTTTCATCTACATTTTCTCAAACATCGGCAACATATAATATGGAGATTGATTGCATAACTAAAAAAAACAAGGCTCAAACGCACTTTTGGTCACCTATGTTTGCCTCCGTAGCAATTTTGGCCCCCTAACAAAAAAAATGCAATTTTGACCCCCTAATTTTGCCATGTTTGGGGAAATATGCTCTTTTGGCCCCTTATCTTTAAAAAAAAAGTTGCGATTATGGCCCCTTTTTGGGACATGTGGCGGCTCCTCAGCATAGTTGGAAAAATTAAGGGGTCAAAATTGCATTGTTTTTGTTAGGGGGCCAAAATTGATACGGAGGAAAACATAGGGGGCCAAAAGTGTGTTTAAGCCAAACAAGGCTTAAACGCACTTTTGGTAAAAAAAAACAATATGAAATTGCTATAATACCCCTTTCTAGTGCATTTAAATAAACCATATTGTTATGTATATTAGTAAATACATTTTAAGTATATATATTATGTTATAATTTAATCTAACATACACAGAGGTTCGTACATTTTTAGAGATAATATGGAGAGGGAGAAGAGAGAGATGAGACAGAGCATAGTTGTTTAGTAGAAATAAAAAATGGGTATTTTTATTAGTTGTTATTTGGACGAAAAATTGTGGCATGGTTGGCGAACACAAATTTTTTGAAGTTCTTTTCATGTACCTTACTTGATTTTTTATGTCCCATTTTAAGAATTAAAAAAATTGTTGCATACTATTTATGAAAAGGTGGTTAATATTATATGGAAAATATTTTATATACATCCAATATCCATTCTAATTGTTGAGAGAGAAAGAAATAAAGAGGGTGATGTGATGGGAAGAGAGAGATAGAGAGAAAATGAGATGTTAAATGAGTGTATGGAAATTAAAGGTGTACAAGTATCATTGTTGATATTATATTGTGCTAAAACATATTGTCTTATTCTATCACATCATTAAATATTAATATTAATCTTAGGTGTTATCTTTTCATCATACCCTCTTTATATTTCACAAGTTTAACTTTCACTAATTGTTATACGAGATGTAGACCGTGTTTGCAAGTTATTTAGACCGTGCAGTGCATTTCATGGAACTTCCTGGCGACATACCAAACAGGCAAGTAGTATTTTTTATTTTATTTTATAATAGTAATAATAATTTTAGTGCTTTGTCAACTTGAAATGCAAGAAATTTGGATGCTGAAAGTTTCCTTCTTATTCACAGTTTTTCACATTGTGTTTTCCCTTCTAAGACTTCATTGAATTGGTTATCTTTCAGTGAGTTGCATTTTTACATTAACCAACAAAGAGCTGTACATTTTGCCTGGCTCTCTGGAGCTGGTATTTACCATGGCGGCTTAAATTTTGGAGGGCAGCATAGGTAATTTAGGCCATGATTTGATTTTGTTATCTGTTTCATCTATATTGGACATTGATTTGGAACATGCACTTTATGGGGGTGATGGTTCTGCAAATGTCATTTCAGACACACTATTTGTGCTTCATGAGTGGTTTAAAATGTTGTTTTTTGTTAAACCTGTTTGCATTAGGAACTTATTCACCTATCTTGCTAATTTTTTGACTACTTGATATCTCTTCAAGTGGAAATGGAAAATTTATTGAAAACAAGGCTCTTTTGAATTACTCCAAGTTGTCTGATGGAGTTGAAGCAGTTAAACCAAGTTCAATGGTTTTGTCTGAATTCCATTTCTTGCTGTTTTTAGAGAATATGGTCAAGGTGTGTATGCACTTAGCATTTCTTAAAGAAACTGATGGCTTGCTGAAGATTGAGGATATCTTACCGTTCTTTCCAGATTTTGCCCTGATTGATGACTTCAAGGTACAATTATATTTGCTCTCAGATTTCCGTTTCACCTGACAATTTTCAAGGTATACCAATGATACTTGATAGTTCTTTTTTTATTGTTTATCTTCAGTACGTGTAAATTAAAATAGCATGACTTCCTTTCAGAATATTAATTAACAAAACTTGTTATATGCTAAGTCATTTGATGTTTACCTGAACTTATGCAGGAAGCTATCTGCTGATCATTGGAGGATTACAACAAACAAATTGAACCGTTGAAGGAAGAGATGAATGACACAATCCATGGGGATGATAACATCAGAAATGATATCAGTGCACTTGCTCAAAGATGCACTGTTATCGATCAAGATGAAGAATGTGGGGTATTGATCTTCCTGATATATACATTTGAAAAAGTTGCACCACCATTAGTTATTCAGTTTTTAATCATTAGATGCACTGTTTTTACTTGTTTATATGAATCTGCGGTTGTGACGATTGTCAATCTGAATCCCTAGGTATGTTGGCGGAAGATTCTAAATGCGGTGAGGGAGTTTGGTATGGGCTGTGGCTATACATCAGTAGGACAAATGGCTCCATTTTATGTCTTTCCATGTGGGCATTCCTTCCACACGCAATGCCTCGCTGCCCATGTGACTCGTTGTACTGTTGATACCCATGTGAGTATACAAATTGTTTCCCTATTTCCATGACATCTCTTTATGACTATCTGTCGTGTATGCTATCTGAAAGTTTATTGTTCCCAGCGGTACCTTCAATTTTTTTGATCAGAATCAATGACTGGCGTCATTCGAAATGAAGAGACCAATGAACTGGACATTGTTTTAAATGAGTTGAATTCAAGTGCCAATGTAACCAAGTTGAAAGAGCACACTTGTCTTATGTCTAACTGTTAATATAAAAAAAAGGTTTAGATAGTTTGAGAGGCTATATCCTAGCCCTCTTTCTTCGTTGCATTGAGTTTATTATTACGACACATTGACATAAATATACAACAGTCGAACACAAAAACGTTTACATATTGTGAGAGTGCCACCTCAGATGAGATATGACCTGAAATTTGATTTATAAGTGGGAGATACCCCTCACCTTACAAGTTAGTTTTACAAAGGTTGAGCCCTGATCCATCGGATCACCTATCAGGCCACTTGAGCCACGCTCCATATGTTCAGCCCTGGGCATTAGCGCTCGCGCGCGTGTGTGTGTGTGTGTTGAGAGCCCCACATTGGATGAGATATGACCTGAAAATGTGTTTATTATAAGTGGGAGGCATCCCTCATCTTTGAAGCCAGTTTTATAAGTTCAAGTTAAGCCCAACTCAAATTTTAATAAAACATGTAGAATATAAGTTATAATTGGAGTCATATAGAAACGTAGGGTTGTAAAGTATGATACTAAGGGCTGCCTTATAGTATTTGGCAACCTCAATGGCTTCTAAGAATGAAAGGTTTATATCTACAAGTGTAACTGGTAATTTTAAATACTTACCTATTTACGGTCATGTGTTGACAATATAATTAGCTTTTCTAAGTTGTATTTAAGTATAGTTGTATTTGACAGAATCCTGTTCACATTTTCTTGTCATCTCCTCAAACTATACTTATTATCTCTCCAATATCCTCATTTAAATAAATTCTTTGGGAAATGTTGCAGACCGAGTATATTCTGGATTTACAGAAGAAACTTACGTTGATTAGTGGTGAAGCAAGGAGAGAATCCAATGGCAATCTTGCTTCAGATGGGTCCATTCCTTGCATAACTTCTGTAGACAAGGTTTGTTCAGAACTTTCTTTCATGTATCAGTGATATGTATCCGTTGGCAATAGAAGAAATTTTGTTGCTCTGTACTTCGTTTTATCTGCATTGAAGTTTTAGCTTCAAATTCATTGTACTTGCTTAGATGTAGTACCACACATCAGATTGATGGCATGTCCAGTGTCTGACTTGTGTCAGTCACTAACACATGTGATCGCATTCAATTATTCTATTTTTTTAAACTATTACCAGTGTCGATGTGTTGGTGTCGTGTTTGATGTCCGTGTCTGTGTCCGTGCTTCATAGCTAAGTATTGCATTTTACTTGCTCAGTATTCCAGGTTCATTAGGCATGAAAAATGTGTTGTTAAATGCTAATACTTCATGAATTTGAATTATATCGAATAACTTTGTTTAGTTGTGTCACAAATTGATGGCAGCTCCAATCGCAATTAGATGACGCTATAGCTAGTGAATGCCCATTTTGTGGTGACTTGATGATCCGACACATTTCTTTGCCATTTATTCTTCCTGACGAAGATCAGCATGTGGAATCATGGGAGATAAAACCAAACGTTGGAAGCCAAAGAAGTATCCCATTAGCGGTCTGATTTGGAATTTGCCTGCATTCTCTGAATTTCTTTTGTTCATCTATGTACCATAAACACAGTTCAGTGTGATTTGTTGGGATATTTCAATTCATTTTATGCTGACTGTTCTTTCTTCTTTACTTTTATTCACTCCCTTTCAACAAATTGCATTAGTATTTTGTTAGAATATCGATCATGTGAATTTTATAAATTGTCAAATACATCTTTGAATTGGTTATCTGATCTTTAACTTCTATGGTTTTTTTTAACGAGCTTTAACTTGTTTGGTTAACGGCTATGTTGTGCATTAAATGAAGATGTTACGCTTTATGTAGATCTAACATCAATATCACCAAAAACTTCATGTAATGTTAAATCCATGTATTTTATGTCAATTTTTAGAGTTGTCAACTTGCGATCCAAACACTTAAAATAAATTTTATTGCATTAATGAGATTCACATAAGAGATCGCATGTTCATTTCGCTTGTCATGTTATAAACCACAATGATAGAGATCAACAGAATGATTAATTTGGCTGATATCTTACAATTTCAGAATTGTATTTGGCAAATTGCTAAATCAAGAGACTAATTTGAAAGACATTTACAATTTCTAGAAACAATTTGTCTACTTACTCTACTTCGAAAAAATAAGAACACGGAACACCTAATCATTTCGGTGTGGATTAATATTGTACCATGACTGCAACTTGTTCACAATTTCTGTTGATCAATCATAGTTGAGTTGTTTATAGTGTCATAAATGATTCCAAAATAGACTATCTCTTGTTTCGTATTTGTTCGTATTTGATTTTGAATTTTTGTGTTAATATAAATATATAATATGCTTACTCAAACTCATCCTTCACGTTGCCTAATTACACTTTTTCTTTATATGATTTGACATATTTTACATTAGAAAGCTTATTTCTAGATTTGATTTTCAGTTGAGGTATGAGAATGTTTTCTTGCTGTAGCTGTATGTTTGAGTTTGGAATGTACAAATAACTGGATAGGTTGGATTGTATGTAACACGATCTTGACCCTAACATTAGTTCGGACCAACTTTCAAACCAAACAACTATATGACAAAAAAAAAAAATGAAACTCAAGTGATCAAAAGGTTGAAAAAGAATACATCAAAAACACATTAATAAATATATAAAGCTTGGAGTTGGTAGCCATGAGACCTATCGTTCTATTGCAACTCCTCCAGATAGAATCAGCCTGCTCCTACTAGCTGATGCTAGTATGATTTCTTTTTCTAGATAGTTTTTCTGTTCTGCTTTTTTCTTTTTTTTCTTTTTCTTTTCTCCTATTTTACCAAAAAAATAAATTGTTATCGCACATTATTGGTTCTAATGAAATTGTTATCCAAATAAAGACAATTTTTTTAAGGATAAAAGTTAAAAAATAAAAAACACTCTCCATTAGTGAGTTGATCAACCATCGATGTTTAACTTAATCCACATAGTTACAATTGCAAAGTACTCAAGCAGGACTAATGCAATGTAAATTTAGCACCTGGTATCTTAGGTTGTAAAGTACTAACGTAATGGATTTTAGGCTGTAAATCACCTAGCTTGGAGCTAGTAGCCATGAGACCTATCGTTTTATTGCAACTCCTCCAACTGGAATCAGCCTGCTCTTGCTAGCTGATGCTAGTAGAATTTCTTATTCTAGATAGTTTTTCTATTCTCCTTTTTTCCTTTTTTTTTCTTTTTCTTTTCTCCTATTTTAGCAACAAAAAAAAAATTGTTATCGCACATTATTGGTCCTAATGAAGTTGTTATCCAGATAAAGACAATTTTTTAAGGATAAAAGTTAAAAAATAAAAAACACTCTCCATTAGTGAGTTGATCAGCAATCGATGTTTAACTTAATCCACTTAGTTACAATTGCAAAGTACTCAAGTAGGAGTAATGCAATGTAAATTTAGCACCTGGTATCTCAGGTTGTAAAGTACTAACGTAATGGATCTTAAGTTGTAAATCACATAGCTTGGAGTTGGTAGCCATGAGACATATCGTTCTATTGCAACTCCTCCAGCTGGAATCAGCCTGCTCCTGCTAGCTGATTCTAGTAGGATTTCTTTTTCTAGATAGTTTTTCTGTTCTCCTTTTTTTCTTTTTCTTTTCTCCTATTTTACCAAAAAAAAATTGTTATCGCACATTATTGGTCCTAATGAAATTGTTATCCAGATAAAGACAATTTTTTTAAGGATAAAAGTTATAAAATAAAAAACATTCTCCATTAATGAGTTGATTAGCCATCGATGTTTAACTTAATTCACATAGTTACAATTGCAAAGCATTCAAGCAAGAGTAATGCAATGTAAATTTAGCACTTGATATCTCAGGTTGTAAAGTACTAACATAATGGATCTTGTAAATCACCTAACTTGTCGTGTTATAATCCACAATGATGGAAATTAGTAGAATGATTAATTTGGTTGGTGTCAATTTTGCTATAATCAAAGACTTATTCGGCCGACATTCATAATTTCTAGAAACAATTTATGTCAATTAATTCTATTTTGGAAAAATTAAAACAAGAACAATTAATCATCTGGGTGTGGATTACTCAACCTTGACCGCAGCTTGTTCACAAATTTCCATTGAGCAATCATAATTGATGACAACCTTCATCGACAGAACAGTAACACAAAAACACTGTAATTATATAATAATTTTAAAAAGAAACTAATGACAAATGGTTTAGGAGAAATTAAATATTATATTTACACCTAATCGAATGATTAACACCAAATAAATATTATATTTACAACAAATTTCAGAGAAAAGAAAATATATCAGTTCGAATTACGAGTACATAACTTTTGAATTAACCCAAAGTTGTTTGTTAATCTTATGATGCATAAGATTTTAGTAACTGTAAGAAGATTTTTATTGTAAATTAATCTAAGTTCAAATCTTGGGATTCAAACCTAATTTATATTTTTTTTTATAAAATTGGAAGATATTTTTAAAATTTTGGCAATTTTTTAATAATTGAATTTCATGATAATCCATATAACAGTGCGAATTTGCTCCAATTGAGAAAAGAAAGTTAAAATCCATTGATTCACTGTGCAGTTAGTTACAAATTTACAATATATATCAAAAGCCAAAACCATCACGGCTTTCTCATCAACTGAGTCAACTCATCATCATCATCCGATTCAACTCAATCCTCCAGCGACTGCGACGATTACCGGCGAGGTTTCCGGCCAGTTTCTTAGCCTTGACCCCAGCAATTCATGTACATAACTTTCCGAAGAGAATCATCGGTTCTTCTTAACTTCTCATCCGCTTCAGAACTCACGTCCGATACAACGACGCCTGACAACGGCCGGAGATCGGATAAACTTCCGGCGGAGAAGAGACGAGTTCGGTTTTGATGAATAGATCCGACTGCTGTTTTGCACTTGTGGCCTGGATCGGTGTGGCCTTGCGCCACCGCTACGGTTGCCGCCATCCAAACACGGTTCAAGTAACTCATCGTAGTTTCTTCTTCTTCTTGAGACTTTTTCTTTGGTTCAAGAGAGGAGATATGAAAGGTGTAAGAAGATTAGAGGAAGAGGGTTTTTATAGAGGGATTGAGAACGATATATGTGAATTTTTTAGTAGATAAGCTCAATAATTGTTTTTTTTTTAGTGGTGTGGTGGGGTCTATTCCACTCAAGCTACAAACAAATTGGATTTGTCTGAGGTGCTTTAAATTAAATTTTCCAAAAGATGAGTTTAGCTTCAGCTGATATAAGGATATTGTATATTGTAAGTAGGAGTTGGGGTGTAAATCCCGGACACCCTTCACAATTAAATTATATGAGTTCTAGCCATTAGATTATTTGAAGAAAAAAATTTCAAATGATTATACTCCCTCCGTTCCAGTTTTATTGAATCATTTTCTCATTTAACATAGATTAAGAAAAATGTACAAATGAAAGAGAGAGAAAAATGATTTTGAATGTCTTTATCAAGTATTTGTGCATTCTTCTTTATCATAAATGTAAAGTAAAATATATTGAATTAGGAGTGGTGAAAGTTGTATTAATTAGAGTTATGAAGAGAAAAAGTAATTAATATTCTATTGAAAAGTGAAATTGCTCAATTATTTTAAGACCCTTTTTTTTTGCAAATGGTTCAGAAAGAGGATTATTATTTTTGGTCAATCCAAAAGTATTTGTAACAAACTAATAGATAGTAATAGTATTCAAATCTTGTCAAAAAAGATAATAATGGTATTCAAAATATCTTATGATAATTATGTTTTTTTAATTATGATAACACTTTTGTTTAATTAACATTATTCTCTCCAACTCAATTTTTATACATTTTTGAAATCAAAATTATAAATTCATAATCCAATTTTTCTTATGATTGATTGCGACTGGGTTGTTTGATAGTTATTTAAACTCATTTAATTTATTAATTAATTAATATTTTTTTTGAAGAAATTAATTAATAATATTTTAACTATTAGCTTGTCAAAAAAAAACTTCATTTCTCAAAAAAAAAATCTTAACTATTAGCTTATCGATTATTTAGGTGTTATTAGAGATTCATTGTATCGTCTTAAAGTATTTTAAAATGTTAAAGTGATTAAACTGCACTTATTGCCCTAATATATTATATTATTTTGATGATTATGACTGATATATTATATTAGTAGTAATATAATGGTATTAATATAGTGGTAGTATAAAAAAGTAGTATCCTTGTACCCAAAAAATAAAAAAAACTAGTATCCAGTAAAAGAAAAAGTATATTACAGTAGTTTTCCTAGATAAAGAAAAGATACAGTACGTGCCTACGTGGTATGATGAGATTGAATGAGAGAGAGATGTGCGGGTTCGAGGAAGCAGGCAACGGGCTTATCCAAAGACCAAAACCAAAAGGGACATCGACTGATGACTCATCCATAGCCATCTCAAGAGCCATACATATTTTCTTTTAGTTTTTAATTAAAAATTTCTGTTTGTTTTTAAGGATTTTTTTTTGTTCTTTTACTAAAAATTTCTGTTGTAATTAATTCACGTATAAAATATTAAATATGAATGTCCCGTGAGCATAACTTAGTTGTAGTTGTTAGGACAATGTATTATTATATGCAAGGGTCGGAGTTCGAACTTCAGACACCCTACTTATTCATCTTATGAGGTGAATTCTAGTCACTAAGCTACCTCAAGAAAAAAAAGAAGATTAAATGTGAACATTTCTCTTAATCAAAATTTGAATATTGATTTACTTATTTTTTTTAATGTCTAGTCATCTTGCAATACCATTTCTTTTTATGTTAACCCTTCTGTTTTTAGAGCTAGAGTTTGACCGTCATATAAGTAAAGTACGATAAAAAATTATTTCACTTTCAGTAATAAAGTAGGTATTGGCATGTGCATTCACGATTCGAAAGAAAACCGTGTTCGTTCAAAAACCATGTGGTTTTCACCACTATGTCCAGTTGACATTGGAGAAGCTTTAGGACTTTATCATACAGCTTAGTGGATCAATGAACTTCAGCTCACAAATGTTGATTTTGAGGTAGATTCGAAAATAGTAGCACTGATTATTTTTACAAAGCTAGAGGAGATAACACCGAATTTGGATTCATTATGGATAATACTATTCAGTTTTGTAAATTTTTTTAACAAATTTTCATGTCGAGTTTATTAGGAGGTAAGTAAATGAGGTTGCTCATGAGTTAACTAAGGCAACCACATTATTCCCTAGCTTCCACATCTTTGATGAAATTCCAGTATGTATTTCTGATTTAATTTTTAATGAAATGATATAAGTTATTTTCCCTAAAAAAATAAATTATTTTACTTTAAAATCAAACTCATATTACCTGATATAATTCATTTTTTTTAGTAGATTTATTAACCAAGTGAGTCTAATTAATTGATTTTGCGAATCTATCTTTCTTGTTCATGTTTTTTAGAATTGTTTAGATAAATTAAAAGCAAAACAACACAATTTGTCTACGAACTTAATTTTAGATGAGACTTTTTTATTTAATCTTTCTCGTTATAATCATGTAGCCTTTTCATCATTTATCTTCTCATTTTTTTTATAAATTTAGTCGTTTATGTTATAAAATGTCAAACATTATTATCTTTTTTAACAAAACAAAAAATAAAAAATGTTTATAAAAAAAACCTATATAAAATTCCTCAAACTTATAAACAAACTAAAATATTCATAATACAAACATAGAAACCCAGATTTTATTAAAAAATCTCATACAAAGATGACAACGATAACATTTTAAAACATAAAAAAATAAATAAAAAAAAGATAAAGATAAAGAACGAATATATTACATAATTATTATAAAATAAGATTAAATAAATAAAAATATTGTCAGAAATTGTATTAAAGAACAAATTACGTAAGTCTGTCTAAATTATGAGACTAAAGTTGTACTCGGCGTAACTATTACGGGATATAAACTAACTCCTTTAACCAACCTTGGTTAGCACTCTTGGTCATGTTCTAACATGTAATTTTATGTCACTTTCTTACTTTGTTTTTCTTCTGATTTGTTTTTTTCTCTTCCTATCTCTTTCTTCAATTGCTTATGGGTCCCATTTCATAAACTAGTCTGTTTGTTTTGATGGACCCTGGCCCAGGTTGCATTATCTTAGATAGGGGTGTTTTCGTCCTTCTACTGCATCAGGACGATTCTAAATGAATTTATTTTTCCTATTATTTTTGGTAGATGTAGGTACTTAGTCATTGGTCAGTCACACGTTGAACTATAGTAACGTGACACGTTAAGGATGATGAATGGGGCTTGTTCTCCATTCTCATGGGCTTAAAGGATGGGATCACGTGCATGCGCATGAAGATTGAGGACACCTCCAAGTTCAATGGAATACTCTGCCATGCACTAAACCCTTTTTGCACTCGTCAAATTATGGGCAGCTCACGGGTCATGTTAAGTTGCATCTTAGAAAAGAACATGTTAAAAAATGTAAAAATGATAATTCTATATCATAAATAAAATATTTTTTGAGGTAATTGAAAAATGAATCATTGATCTTTAAAAAATTGAATATACAATTTTCAACATAAATTCTTTGTTAGTAAAATTTTAAGGTGAAGTCGTGAAAATGACTTTTCTGATGAAGTTAACACTATAACATCAAAAATGTAGTGAGTAACACCCTACTGTTTGTACAGTGACATCAAAAGTTCAGTCCCCATAGTATCATCAATTCATCAGATTAACAAGACTACACTTAATCTAATTTTATCCTACCTTGTTTTAAGTGTAACACCCCACAAAGTGTAACACTTAAGACTATCACATAATATCATCAAATATGTT
>Ga0228710_1007614_pt1 | contig 15883 bp, 9 predicted proteins | sample MedpolnodulmetaG_FD_177995 | JGI IMG/M metagenome (GOLD analysis project Ga0228710, IMG submission 177995) | Root nodule microbial communities from Medicago polymorpha collected in Santa Monica, California, United States - pink nodules | ecosystem: Host-associated > Plants > Roots > Nodule... | reverse complement strand
ATCTACATATTTTTGGCATGAATACTTGCACCATATATTTTGTATGAGATCTTCATATTTTTGGCACGAATAAGCTCCAATTCCCTTTCTTTTGCTCCAAGACTAAATCTTTTGAATATTTGTTCCTAAAATATAATAACTTGCAATTGAAGTAAAATAGTCCTAAAAGAAAATAATATTTAAATAAAACTAAATCAAATCTAAATAAAATAGACTTAAATAACATATTAAAAACACTAATTTATTGACTCATCAGCCTTCAAATAATCAAAAACAGGCATAATTCATTTTCAAAATTCATAAACAGTCAAAGCGGATTTATAAAATAAAACAATAACATCTCAACATCTCAGGCAATATCATCATACACATCATGGTTTCTCAAAGTAATCCAACAAACAATAAAACATAAATCCAGACAAAGTTCTAAATCAGAGCCTATAACTAGACTCCAAAAGCAAGCATAAAAGAGAGGAAGCTTCAAGCTATCCTTGGTACTCATGATGATCGTGCATCCTCAATCATGCATGTCTACACCACCCAATCGAATGGCATTGGCGGAAACTCGCAAAAGGGTGAGAAATACTAAACATAGAAAATCATGAGCATAAGAATAAATTAAAAGCAACAATTATCATATACTCAACAATTCAATATCTCGGATAATATTCTTATACAATTAGGCATATCAATTCTTATATGGTAAGTTCAAGACATATCAAATCCTTACATCATCACCCTATCACCAAAACAATTCATATTATTCACAGTTCAACAGTATCATCACAAGTGCAAAAATATCACCAAGTATTCACATATTCATGTACACATCATCAAACATTATCGCATAATTTAATACACGACTTTCACATCAGTCCATATGCATGCAATGTTCTAGACACGACTCTACGTGCATGTGGTACCATTTTGGATGTCGGAGGTCTATTACCGATTGATCCCTCTACATATTCTCTACATATTCTCCACATATAGAACTTATGAATGCATGAACTTCAAGTATAGACTCAACAATGCACAAAATCATCAAATCAATATGCCCATACTTCAAAAATTCATCATCATTAAAATAATCACCATATCACATTCGTCATATTTATCACACAACATCTCTTCACATTTCAAGCATAATAGACGATTAATCATCTATGCCTAGTTACTTCACATTTCAAGCATACGTATCATAGCTAAATTATCTATCATTCATCAACTCATCAATGGCACATAATCATTCTCAAGTTATCAAGGCACAAATCATTAATTTCCAAATTCTGTCTGTTTCCTACTTATATCAAAGTTCGTCTATTTTCACAATTTCAAATTATTCAATCCAATCTCATCCTACGCCAATCTAAGCCAATCATAAATACTCAATTACACTTCAATTAACTAAATTTAGGTGTTTGAGACCCATTTGTATGCATTAGGAACCTTAAAATGCGAGAAAATTGGAGTTTCCCTACACAAAGGGGGAGCACGGTCGTGCCAAAGGGGATTCTGCAGTTTTTCGTTTTGGCGCGCGAGACTCCGTTTTCAAACCCGTTTTCGATCCCGGTCGCGCCAAAATCATCCCAACACTTAAACATTTAAACCCTACCATTTAACATCATTTCTAACTCAAAACATTTCAATTCAACTTATCATAAAATAGCTTATTTCATTTAATCACTTAAAAATAACTTTTAGCTTAAAAACTTGTTTTTCTCCAAATTCAATCCCACACCCAAAAGCTCCCAACCAAAACAGAATTTCTTAACCATTTCATCATATTAACAACTTCAACAACACAATCATATAACTCAATTCATCAAAACACCACTTTGCATGATTATAACCCATTTCTCACAAAATTCACAAACAACCACAACTTAATCCAAACATCACATTTAACATAATTATTTCCATAAATTTCAACATAAACTCATGCCCAATAACATGGCAAGCAATTAGACCATGCTTTGAGCAATAATCATCAACAATATCATTATTTTCACACATTTAAGATAAAATCTCAAAAACACTTATTCCATATAATCAACTATGAGTTTTAACACAACAACAACAACAACATTTCACCACTTTTATCATATTCAAAATTAGCTTAAACAATGGAGCACGGAAATTAACATGAATCATCAATATTTCATGAAAACACAGCAACACACCATAACCAATTTTCTACCCATATCATACTTCAATCCAATGAAAAATAATTCCCACACCCATGCCTTAGATTTCAAACCTCAAGCCTTCCTAGATCCAAATTTTCCCTTCTACTTATCTTCAAGCTTGTTCTACCTCTTTCTCCTCTTGGGTCTCTTTCTTCTTTCTTCTCTCCCAATTTTCTCTCTATTCTCACTTTGCCTCTTTCTAGTGAAACTTACCAAATGAATCTCCAAAACTAGGGTTATGACTAACACTAGTCTTATATAATCATTCTATTGGGCTTAGTTAACTTGATAATGAAGGTGAGAAAAACACAATAAGGGAGGTTGAATTGTGTTAGGTTTTTTCTTCGTTTTCTCCTACTGAAATCACTGGTTAGAAGCAGATAGAGTTCAGCTTCTGAAGTAATGTTCAGATTCTAAATGCAGTGGATAAAAACAGAGAGAGAGAGAGAGAGAGAGAGAGAGCAATTATACAGGTTCCTTCCACAAACCGGAAGTAGTCATGTCCCCCATGCACTTCCAAGGAGAGTTCACTAAAATGTAATATCTGATTACAACTGCTCACTGCTAAAACTAGCAAGAGACTTCAAACTACTCAAGCACAACTGCAAGAGATTTCCTATGCTCAAGAACAAAATCAAGAGACTTCCTATGCTCAAGCACAATTACAAGAGACTGCTATTCAAACAGAATTACAAAGAAATTTGTTTGAGGTTGAACACTTGATATACAATTAGTGGTGTTCACAATACAAATCAAATACAGACTCTTAAGACTCTAGAATTTATAAGATATGAAAGTGGTTAAGAAATTCTAAGTGAACTTTTGATGTAGAACAATTTCAGGAGAGTTTTGGCGCTTGTAAATTGTTGTAGAGTCTTTCCATTCTCTAGGTCTTCACTCCTTTATATAGAGGTGTGAAAGAGACGTTGTTGAATTGCCAGCACATCAAAAAGAGTCGTTTGAAACTTGATCAAATCACCAATGATCTTTTGCCCGATATGGTTATTGTCCTATGAAGGATCAATTTCAAATCCATTCCAAGTCTGGAGGAACACCATTGCAGGCACAACTGTTGTTCTTGTCTTGTTGCAGAGACAAAACAAAGTAATGGAGGTAGTGGTTGTACAGTTCATACAATTGTCCTTTTTTAACTCTCTCCAACGAATAAGCATCCAATGCCTTCAAATCCATTTGAATTAGCCGTTGTTTCATTCTTTCAGTCTTTTGCAATGATGGACGTGATTAAATCATTTTGAACAGCCTTTGAAGCTTTAATTCTCTCAGCTTCTGATGATCTTCAGAACTTCTAATGAAATATGCTTCTCGTGATCTGCTTCTGATGAGGTGCTTCTGATGACATCAGCACTTCAGGAGCACTTGTCTTCAGAACCTCTTTTCTTCAGACGCTTCAAGCTTCCTTCTTGTTGATTCCATTGCTCTCATTTGTTCTTCCAGAATCTAAGCTCAAAAGAGACACTAAATTTTTTTGTCTATGGTCTTGCACACTCTAACAAATATTAGCATATCCAATTGACAATTTTTAATACCTTGTTATCATCAAAACTCAAAAGGTAATGTTAAACACATTTTGTTCCAACAGATAACTATTGGCCTCAATCTTATTCTTACTAACAATTAACTCTCATCTTTATAATTCATTTAATTCTCCCTTTTTACCATTTACCTCTACTCCTATTAATTCTACAAAGTTATCACTAACCTCATAAAATAACCTTCACCTCGAATTTACTTAAATGCCCTTCACTCTACAAATTACCAAAATACCCTTAATTCCTCTATTTTTACTAAAATCAAATTAACCCAAATATTCAAACACATCAAATAATTAAATAAATAATAAAACAATTAAATAAATAATATACTAAAAATCGGGTCGTTACAAGCCCCGCTGGCTTTATGAGATACATACATGTATCTTGGAATTGAATCTGGTTGAAAGTAAGAGTATCTTCTCTGTCTATCCCGCTTGCATGGAAGTGGTAAGTTAGTTAAGTCTGGAAGTGGGAAGAGTAACAATTAGAGCACTATTTCCTGAAAGGTATGTTCCATCATTGAATTCCTGTAAATTCTAACTTCTTGCAATTTTGGTGCTTCAAGATAAGCAACAGTTTAAGTTTGGGATTGTGATGATCGATGGAATAACATGACGTTTTAGTCATGTTTTTAGTTATTTTCTTTGCATTTAAAGGAAAATTAGAAGTCAATTATATGATTTTTCAATGATTTGAGGAATTTTTTGTATATCTTTCATTCGAGTCGTTGTAATTCAATTTTATCCTAAATCATGCAACTCCTTAGGTGTTTTGAGTCTTTTTAGTAAAAAATCATGTAAATCGGTAAAACAAGACATCAGGTGAAGAATCGAGGAAAAGAAGATTGAAGTTCAATGGTTCATAGAAGACATTTGCAGACAATAAAAAGTAAATAAAGTTTATTTGAAGTTCCAAGGCATTGCAAGACGGAAAAACACTTGAAAAACGATTGAAAACAACAGAATTCGTACGAGAGGCGCTGCCTCATGCGCCCCTGCGCATGAGCCATGCTCCCCTACGCATGGGATAACAATACATATTGTGTCATGGTCCCCTGCACACCATTCAACGCGCCCCAGCCCCGCACATGGACACGACCGGTAGTTGATGTTTCCTTTTTTTCCAAGCCGTCGTTGGTGGAAAATGTAACACCCCGATTTTTAATTTAGTTTATTAATATAATTATTTTATAATATTAATATTAATATTATTATTACTATTAGTATTGAGTTTTTGGCATTATTTTTTATTATTATTATTACTATTTGAATTAAATCAATTTTTGGAATATTTGAATGGGGTTATTTAGTTAAGGGTAATGTTATCCAGTGCTCCCGGGCACTGGTTAAGGAGCAATAAATGAACATATCTCCTTTGTTTTACTTCTATTAAAGTGATAAATAAGTCAGTTAATTAAAATAAGAAAAATGTGCATTCAATACTCTATAAAGACATTGGATTAAAAAGGTTAGTATAGATAAACTAGAGATTTAATTAATGGTAGTAGTTTAATTAAAAAGAGAAAGAGAAAATAAATTTTACGAAAAAAAATAACGTCTTTGGTGAGAATAGGGAAGTAGGGGTGCATATAGTAATTATGTCTAAAGTTTATGTGGGAAAATAAAAATAAATAAAATCTGAATTTTGTTAAAAGATAAGGGATAAAGTTTCGGAACAATTAAAACCTAAATAGTCTCTATAAATAGAAAGGATATGTACTAACAGTGAGTACAATATTAGAAACTAGGGTTTAGGCTGTTTTCATGATGCCTTGATAATGAAAATTGAATGCTAGAATTTTCATTGTTTAAAATATGAATGCTAGAATTTTGATTGTTTAAATAATGGCACTCCAGAAATGTTTCGCTATCTTATTAGGAATTTAGGTGCGACATTCCACCTTTGAAGCTTAATTCTCCCATACATGCTATGGGAGATAACAACAATAATGGACGTATTTTTACTGGCGATCTAATCGTAATCTTCAAGCCTCACAATTATAACCGATTCGGTTTCAAGCAAGAGTAATTTCGCCTCATTTTTCTTGGTCTTGATCTTCCTGTTGTTTACCTGAATATTATCTCGAAGTAGAATGCTTATCAATTAATCTAAATAATAATATACTGATTCCGAGATTGATAGCCACACATACATGATAATTGGAACACTAGAATTAGGTTAAAATATATTTGATTTTATTAGGTTTTATCATGACGAAGCTGCTAATGGTAACAAATAGATAGCCGATAATACATCCTCGTGTCAAACAGGTTTGATCGACAAAATGTTTTTGACTTTGAACATACAATTATCTTAGAAATTGGTACCCCTAATTTGGTTTATAGGAAATCGTTATGCTTGTAACTTCTTCCACCAATAAAATAAATAAATTATGATGGCTAGAAAGGTATTCCACATGCATCAATTAAAATCCACGCAAAATAGATGTGCATATATTAAAGTGGTGTGTGTGCGTGTGTGAATTTAACATCATGTAATTAGTTTTCCTTTAATAATCATAATGAACATGCATCATGAACGGTAACTCGAAGCAATTCGATTTGCTCCTTCCAAATAGAATTCTCCATCATTTGAATGGAGCATAATTTTAGAAAGATAGAACCTGATTTAGTTATCAATTGTTGCTTCTGAGGAGCTGTTCGTGGATCTTGAGGCCGGGCGATGTTTGGTCTTTGCCGGTCATCGTTTCTTCTAGATTGCCGAAGGTTTTTAGGTTTATGAGTGTGGCCTAGGTTAGTTTTACCGAGGTACCCAGAGACGGGTGCCAACTGTACTAGCAGTGACTACAATATTAGAAACTAGAGTTTAGTTTTTCGTGATCCCTTGAGAATGCTCTCAAGAGGGGTATTTATAGCCCTTCGTGGGCATGTAATTCGATTACTTAAGCCCCAAGCAGCTTGGGCCCTAAATCACTCTAGAGCATTCTAGATCTTTCTAGAAGCTTGTTAAGACGGCGCCATTAGGGGGACGCGATAGGGCTTCAGGAGCCCTTCGAGAGGGCTCCTGAGCCCTTCTGGAGGGCATCTGTGCCCTTAAGGATAGGTTGACGATCTAGGAGAGCATTAGAGAATTAGGGTTACAAAAGAAAAAGAGAAAAAGATAGCAAATGCAAAAGTAAAACAAGGGTTGTAGAGAAAAGAGACATAAATGCATAGTGAGAAGATTAGAGAGATTCAATTGTAGGAATTCATCAATTTGCATAACTTTAAGTTTTATTCGGTCTAAGTGTAGTATATTCATGTGGGTAGAGATGAGTCTTTAACCTCAAGTGTTTTTATTTATTCTTATAATGAATCCTTGTTATAGGGTATTCTTTTGTGTTCTTATAACTATAAATTTGGTTGTAGTTTATAAATTGTGATGAATCTTTGTTAAATTTTTTTCTTATGTTGCTGTAATTATATATTTGATCTATTGGGATTAGGAACAATTTCGATTTCAAATTTAATGTGTTGTGGCTTGATATATATATATATATATATATATATATATATATATGTATGTATGTATGTATGTATGTATGTATGTATGTATGTATGTATGTATGTATGTATGTAGACACACACGATATCGATGCATATTGCTTCATCATAGCCTATTGTAAATCGGTGAAGAAATGAAGCCTTTGAAGGTGACGTCATAAGCTGAAGAATCTAAACTAGTTTGTCGTCTTCTGAAGGAATGTCACTATCTGACTCTGAGTAGTGCATTTTGTCTTCTTTTTAGTACGTGTAGAAACAAACAAACAAATTCAAAGACAAAGAGAATGCAACAAATCATTCTATTTGAAGCAAATGAATTTCGAATGACTACACAACGACATTAACCTTTTAATGCGCTGACACTCTTCAACAACTGCTCTCAGAATATCTTCTATAGATGGACCTGAGCAGTTGAAGAATAAATATAATACTCTGAATTTTTACAAGTGTTCTTACTCTATCAAAATTAATACCGCACAAACTCTTAAAGAATTTCTTATAAAAAAAAATTCTTATAAACTTTCATATCTTAGAAATTCTTAAGTGTCAGAGTACATTTGAACTTTATTGTATTACATCTCTAATTGTATATCAAGTCTAAACTCCAACACACTTTTTACTTGATTAAATTAGATTGTAGAAGTCTCTTTCTTGTGTGATTGAGCCATATAAGTCTCTTTCTTATGTAATTGAGCAAAGGAAGTCTCTTGTTTATGTGTTTGAACAACTTGTAATCTGTGAGATTATAGAAGAAATCCCTATGAAGTGCAATGGACTGGACTACTCTCGGTTTGTAGTAGGAACCAATATAATTTCCTTGTGCTCTCTCTCTCTCTCTCCGCCCCTCCCTCTCTCTCTATCTCTCTCGCTCCCCCCCTCTGTGTGTTTGATTTTATACCGCCACATTTAACTCTGTTTCACACTCTAAACAAACATTGTTCTGCTTCAGACTATGAATCGTTTTTATGATAATCCATCCACACATAATTTATCTCATTCTCCCATATCTCTCCACCCAAATCACTCTTGAGACACAAAACTCATAATTTAGATGTGACAAAATTCATATAATCCTCATCACACCTTATAATGATACAAAAAGAGTCAAATCACACTACAATCATACTAGTACCCTAAACAGAATAAACACACAACACATTATTCAAGTACAAACCAAACTCATGAGTTTCAATCCACAAAGCAATACAATAAAATAAACACCTCTACAGCTTAACACCCTTGATACTTGGTGGTGGCACCTTCTTCCAAATAACTTTGAGAAGATCAATATATAACGGAAAATGCTCAACTGCATAGAATGTGATAGGCAAGCAAATGGCAATATATAAATAGAACAAGATACCACTCTTGGTATATTTATCTACGAGTACAAAGTAGTGTCCACCAATGAAAGAAATGAACATGGCAACAATGGCTACGAAGAGAGAACTTAAGCCAATAAGAAGCTTCATTGGCAAGTTTCTATTGAAGTCTTCGATTTGTTTTCGAGAAGTGAGTAAAGCAAGGAACATGATGAGTGCAGTGGCAGAGAAGTAAAGTCCAATTAACGAAGATATAGAGAATACTTCAAATGCAGGTTGCCCTTCGAATGTTGGTTTTCCTGTATTCTGATTGCCTCCGGGGACGCTGCCTGATGTAGCAAAGGAGACGCCTGCGACGAGTGCTGCTACAACTGAGCATGACTGTGATGTGTCTTTCAACCACTCAATGCTTTTATCTAGAAGTTCTTTGTGTTCCTCCTTAAAGATTTCACCTGGGGTTTTTCTATCGTTGTTGCTTCTATGATGGTAATGGTCTGGTACTAGTCTTTTAATATACTATACAAGACCATTCAGATATAGTTAAAACAGATAAATGTTAATGCAACATAATTAGATTTTTTTAAGAAGATGTAGGTCAAACACAAAATAAAGTTTTGCCTTAAAAATATCATATGATCTCTTTGCATATACATGCATGAGATGTATGTGACATGTTCGTACGTACCTTGTACCACTTGATGTCCCACATCATTTGCATGGCCGCACCAGATATCCTCCAAGCAGTGTTTTCGTTGTGTGTTACTGTAAATGCTGCTAAGTGTAAAATGGTGTTTTCATTGACATCAACTTGTTGATTTATGCTCTGAAAGGTTTCCATAGAAAGCCTCTTCCACAACCCCTCAACAACTTGCGGTTGTCTATACTTCACTGCTATAAGTAATGCATTTTCATCGTTACAGTTAGTTTCATGGATGACACTTTTTAGTTTAGATTCAAGCACACACATGATTTCGGTTATGCCATGTTTTGCTGCACGCAAATATGCTGTATCATTTGTGCCACTTTTCTTTGCTGATAATTCCGATGCAATATCCTTCATTGCTACAAGTAATAAGCCTTTCTTGTCAGATGCCTTTACTTTTGAATTAAGCTCTTCCATAATTTCAACTACGCCACTTTTTGCTACTGCTAAAAATGTTGTATCTTTTTCAACATTTTTTGCCGAATCTTCCATTTTTTGATTTCCTTCTCTCTCTTGTTTTGAATTCTTTTTCAAATCCTCTGCAATACACAACTATGATTGTTATACTACATTTTTTGGAAACAAATTATGTTACTTCACACAAATTAAAGATAAATTATAAATAGACAAAGATATAAAAAAAATATCAATGCTAAATTGCTAATTAACAAGTGTCATAGCTAAGGAAATTAAAATTAGAAGTTTTTTTTTATTGGAAATAAGAAATTTTAAACGTTAAAAAAGTTGAATACACATGTTTCAAGAGAACATTACTACGTTTATTTATTTAATGTGTGTATTTAAGACACTCGTTCGTAAATTAGTTTACTCTTTCCGTTCATTTCTTTTTTAAGGATACTCATTTTAGGGATGGTAAAAAGGGTCAATCCGCTTCGTCCGGTACCGCCCCGCAACTAGAGATGTAGGGTTGAAAATTTCACCTCGTCCCATTTTATGGCGGATCGGCAAATTGGCAGGTTGACCCGTCGATGTTTTGTTTTAAAAAAATATTAATAAAAAACTTCACATAAACATGTAAAAATATATAAATTTAAAGACAATATAAAGAAGTATAAATATAGAACTAAAAATATGAAAATAATCATTCAAACATATAAATTACATCATCTAAAAATATAGAGTAAATCATTAAAACATTCAAAATAAAAAGCTCACGAGTTATTAATTGACTAAGTGTTAAAAAGTGATCAAATTAATTGAAATCCCCTCCACACCACTTTACGGAAGAGAAACTTAGAAAATTGATTGTGACTTATAAATAAAAAACGTGTAAAAGTGAGTTTATTTTTAATATCTACCCAACGGGTCAACCCGTCACCGCCCTACTATTTTGCGTGTTAGGCGGAGCGGGCACCCTACCAGCGACGGGTTCAAAATTTCAACCCACCCCACTAAAAAAATAGGTAACCGAGTCCAACCTGACGGGTCCAATCCATTTTGTCATCTCATATAATAATTAATATATATAGTAGTTTGACTATCTATACTATTTACGTAATCTATTTCTGCCATATTACTAATATATAACGATAATTATTAGTACATTTTTTTTAAAGATGAAGGATACAGTTATTAGTACATAAAATGATCGATTTGTCTTAATCAATATTTTTAAAATATTAATTTTTATAATTTTTAGTTATAGATAATTAAATATATTAATGATCATAGTTTTGTATTGATATGTGTAAAGTGGTCTAACATGCAATTAAGAACCGACAGAGTTATTAAGTCATTTTTTTGACCGAAAATATTATTTTTGTTCTTACCCCCTTCCCATTGGCGCCTGACATCTTCAAAAAAACTCACAGCTTTCTCTTTTATTTCTTCATCATGTTCTCCGTAATCAAAGGGATCAGCCCCACCACACATGTATGACTCATAAGGATCTTTCATAAATGCTTCCAAGAGCCGGCTACCGCATATGTGCTCCGTCTTAACCCTCTTTATTGCCCCTTAGTTTGCAAAATTAATTAAGTTCAGCAAAATTAATTAAGTGTGTGCGCAAAGCAAAAGAGCAATGGTGAAAAAAATAATGTCATCCCATTAGCATAGCTGAATTGACAAGAACTTTGCAATATATATATATATATATATATATGAGCTGAGGTTTAAACTCGAAAATTCTTACTTATTCGCTTTAAAGACTAAATTTTAAACCAATTGATTGTATGACAACAATAACAAATTTTAAAAATAGACAACATGATAACAACAACAACAACAACAAGTAGAATAATATTGTATCATTCATTAGCTTATTTTGCACCATTAAATTAATAGATCACATCACACACACACATATATCACTAATTGATCTATTAAAACTTATTGATTGAATTGTGTATGATGATCTCCCTTGAGTAACACAGTGGTAGGCCGCAAATTAAATCATGTAAAATTAAAGGTTGAGTTGTTCAATATACATACCCAATAGTGACTGAGTAGACCATCTTTTTCTTGGTGATGAAAACAGGGTATGCCATATGGTGAATACAAACATTTGAATGCAGTGACATAAAATCTTAGTAGTAAAATCTAGTCGAGCAAGAGTATGTCGTACTTTGCCTGCCTTTTCTAATTCATCAACATTGTATACTGGTATTATTTGATCACCTTTTTCTGCAATATATATTGATAGGTTAGTATTACAGTGAACCACATCGAAATATCATCACTAAAATTATCATATGCTAAATTGTTTAAAGATAAGGAGAGAAATAAATATTAATTAAAATTATAATAATAATAATTAATAAATTATTGATAGGTCTTTAATAATTTACAGCTTTTTCCAACGGAATTTGAACTTCATCCATATTCAGGTTATGAGCTTGTGGACGAGTGTATAGATTTATTATCCAATATTATGCTGCATGACGATGTTTGGATTTGAGAATTTAATATCGAAGATTTGTTGTGGTTTATACGTTGGTATCAAATTTTGAAATTGTATCAGATTCTCCTTTATTTAGAGTTACTTGGACTAATTTGATTTCATTGAAGATTTTGTTGTATGTATTGAGATTACTAAATAATCGCCTTACAACTCAAATTACTTTATTCCACTAAGGGGTACAAAATCTAGCATCTCATCTGTGTGTGAAATGATGAAATTTGAACAAAACATCCAAACATTTGTTTTCTCATTATCCTATTACGGGCTAACTATGGTAGGATGTTCTATTTGGTTAGATATCAGCTTGTATGTTGATAGATGATAACTTATGTAATGTTGTCAAATGTATAGGTTTGGTAGCTTATGGTAAAAATATTACATGAATATCTTCATTCGATTTGGTTAGTATCCACGTGGTCAATTTAGAAGCATCATAACCACATGGTTTTCAATTATAAGGAACATCTATTATGTTCACCCTTTGACATGGTTGCACTATTGTTATTGTCATGGATTAAGTCTAAAATTGATGGTTTTTCTTATGATTATATTTATTTAGCATTGAACCACTCAAATGTTTATGAGTAATTCTTTTTGTTAGTTTATTACTACCTCCGTCGCTAATTATAAGGCCCTTGGAAAAATAATGGGAATTAAAAAAATTGAAAGTGCTAATAAATTTGTTTGTAATTGCTGTTGTTTCTACAATTTTATTCTTTAAGGGAGGGTATATTTTCAACATGGTATTTAATGCTGATTGAAGAAAAATATATAAAATAAATAGGGGTGTATTGGTAAAAGAAAATTAAGTAATGTACATGGAAATATCAAAGAGATCTTATAAAAAAAGACAAATTTTGTTCTCAAAAGTATCTTACATATAGGGACGAAGGTAGTATCAATTTTCATTTTGGATTAATGGTGTTGTTGATTTAGTGCCTTTTCTGTAATATTTATATCTTTTTAATCTTAGCTTTTCTTTGACTATTGTATCTTTTTCAATCTTTGACCTTTTAGAAAAAACCATTAATTTACGGAAAAAATACGAGAACTATTAATATAGTTGACAAATTACTAAACATTAGTACATAATGACCATGGCTATGTATCATAAGAGTCAATCAATTGAAAACTTACCTTGGTCAGCAATGTCTTCAACGCTATACAATTTAATTCTAGTTTTTGGATCTGAGACTTTGACTGAAACACCTTTAACAACAAAATTTTATAAAGAACATTAGATCTTTATTTTGATGACTTTTGGCATAAAACTAAAAGAATGCAAGTAAAATTCCTTTAGACTTCCAAAATACATGAATTTGACAATATTTATCTTTTAATTATCCCTCTTTATTAACTTTTCTTTTGAACAACAAACAATTCATACTATGTAGTAGTAACATATGGGATTTGAAAGAGGAAAAAAAAATCGTGTTGGAATAGAAGATGAATTACATGTGGCTTTCCTAAAAGTAAATTGTATGACGCTATTACAAAGCAAGAAGAGTGAAGCAAGATAGTTCTAATATTTTACACCATCTTTATTCTTTAATCCTAGATCGGAATTATAAAGCACTTGTATTACTTGAGCCTTGTTCTTTTGGATAGGAATTTGGTATTGAAATAGTTGTGGTTATTAGTATACTATTATTTATTAGTTTGCTACTTTGTCACTTCTTGTGATTGGACTAGTAATTAATACATGTAGCTAGCTAGTGGAAATACATGAATGTTTATGGAAATTAAAATGAGGAAAAATATTAACATATATATATATATATATATATAGGTTTTTTTTCAACAAGTCAAAATGGAATATAATATTAATCGAAAGGTGATTCACCCCGCACAAGGCGTGCTGGGAGAGAAGCACTCAACAGTTTACAATGTCACAATTGGTGCCTCGCTGAGAAGCACTAGAAATAAACGAAAGATAATAAATTACATGGTAACACCCATGCAAAGAAGAGGGTGCTGACACCAGTCGTGATAACAAAAATCAAAAGACAGCTGATTTGTTTTCAACCACATAAACGAATAAAGCTTCACTTTGTCAGAAAGCGTACACGGATCGGAAGCCACAATTTTTAAGATGCGGTTTTTCGTTCTTTCCATGTTATTCAAAGACAAGCAAGCCAAATTACCTTGAAGAATGAATGAAAAGATTGTGGCATACCTGCCAACCGAGAAAACTGATCAAAAGGTTCACATATCACGCCTGAAGGGACAAAATCAATACCGAAAAACCGCCACAATAAAGACCATGTGCTGCCAAATATGTCACAAGCTAGGAAAAGGTGTACCGCCGTTTCGGAACAGCCACATCCTCCCACACACATAGTATCATTATGATGAAGAACTCTTCGTGGCAATAGATTTGTTTTGGTAGGAATTCTATTGCAGAGCAAGCGCAAAGCAAAAACAGATTGAAGCCTCTAGCTATAGTTTTGATGATGTTTGATTTTTCTATCTTTTAAGTATTTTAGGTTAGATCATGTCTGTCTAGCTTTTCATTTTGATTAGACTATGTTAAAGCACCCTAGTGAGCATCTTGTAACTGTTCAATCCTGGTATCCTTTCATTTGTGTCTTATGTCTGCATGAATCGACTCATTTCTGTTTGAATCGACTCAAAAAAGTTTATGACTTTGTGTAAATCGATTCACACTGTAGATGAATCGATTCATGTTTGAATTGTATATTTTCTTCATGAGTCGTATCATAAAACTCTGACACTCTCTGAATCGATTCAAACATCCTTCTAGGCAGCTTGAATCGTTTCATACATCTCTTGACTTGCATTAATCTTCATATAATTTCCTTTATCTGGATTTCGTCTTTCTACTGTCTGAATCGATTCAATAGGTAAATGAATCGATTCAATCAGTTGTTTTTGGTGCGAAAATTGTGTCTTTTTACCCTTTCTATATAAACACTTCTTCTTCTCATTTTCAAAGTATTGAACCATTTGCAAATATTCTCTCTAGGTCTGAAAAACTCATTGTTCATACATTCTTCAAGATTAAACACTTTTTCTTAGAATCACTTTGTTCTTTGAGTGTATAGATTCTCTAGGGTGCTAGTAGGGATTGTAAGTTGGTTCACTCAAGAAGATCGATTGGGCATAATCAAGGCTTCAAAGGAAGTGAATAATCTCATTCCACCTCCAAAGGACTTGGTAGTCTTTCTAACCGTTCTTGAAGTCGAAGGGGGTTCGTTTACCGGACGTAGCATTGAAGACTCGAGTGAAGAGATCGAAGGAGTACATTTAACGCCCCAATTTATTATTTAATTATTTTTGGTTAAGTTTAGAGTCTTTTATATGACTTATGTGATTTATGTTGATTTATATTGATTTATGACGTGTTGTGGTGTATTATATTTTATTAAGTGGCTTTATATTATTATGTTGGATTATTAGAATAAATATATTTGAGGGGTTGGTTTGGATTTAGTTAGAAAATATGTGGATTTAGTTAGAAAATACGTGGATTTGGTTGAAAAATATGTTGAGGGTGTGAGATATAAAAGCTAAGAGCCAGACACAAATTAGGTCGAGAAGCTTTTGGAGAAAAGAGGAGAACCAAGAGAAGAGAAGAACTCGTAGAACCTTGCAATCATCTAATCTAAGGTAAGGGTGGGACTAATATTCTCTAATCTTAAGTGGTATAATTCTGAAATTGAATTTAGCATG
>Ga0228710_1007611_pt1 | contig 15886 bp, 6 predicted proteins | sample MedpolnodulmetaG_FD_177995 | JGI IMG/M metagenome (GOLD analysis project Ga0228710, IMG submission 177995) | Root nodule microbial communities from Medicago polymorpha collected in Santa Monica, California, United States - pink nodules | ecosystem: Host-associated > Plants > Roots > Nodule... | reverse complement strand
AATCAAGAAAAGGGATCACGTGATAGTTTTTAATTAGTTATAATTTCATGTTGAATAGAAAATCGAAATTGATAAATCATTCAATTGAATAGTGCTGATCTCTGCCAAGTTATTATTCAATCTTTGTTGTTGAACAAGCGGCAGTAGATACTACACAAATTTTGATCACATGTGAATGGGGAGAAAGGGATCACGAAAACTCACGTACAAAATATTATAAGCCATTGGATTGATCAAATTGAATGGTCGGGATTTGGTGTAAGTCTTTTGACTTACACCTGGTGTCAACGGATCTTGCCTCATATATATATATATATATATATGAGAGAATTGCTTTTATATTTGAGAATGATAAGAATAAATAAATTCTTGTCAAAAAAAATGATAAGAATAAATTAGAGTCATTAGTTTAAAAGCAATGGTTGAGATTAAAGCGCGATTTCAAATTCCATTAACGTTTTCTTCTCTCACGAGTCACACAGGTGCCAACGGAAGAACATTTGGCGCCAAAATTCAATCACATTCGATTGATCTTCATTCTAGTCGATGTTACCTGATGTGTTCCTGATTCTCGTCCTCTTATCTAAGATTTCTAATATGTTACAGATTTCTTTCAAAATTTCTGAATTTGCTTTGTGATTTTGGATTTCTTATTCTTCTTTCTTTCTTTCTTTCTTTCTTACTAGTGCAGATTCATTGTTTAGATACACTGATTGCATTGAAGTTCAAGGAATAAAACAAGAAATTCACGTTTCGGTCTATAAACATGATTCTCAACTGTTTCTATATTTGTTTGCAATCTCTATGGTGATTCGATGATGAATTTGTTCCGATTTAGGTTAAGTTACATGTATTTGAAATTGTTGAGACTCGAAATGGAAATAACAATGAAGTGAAATTGAAATTTCTTGTGTTTAGATGGATAAAGAAAATAACACACGTGCAAAAAAAAAAGAAGTTAACAATAGCAGCTCCTCTAAGGTGGAGATAATGTGCTTAGAGAAGAGTTGTAGGGTGTGCCGTTGTGCTGAGTCTGACAAACAAGGAGATGCTGCCTTGGAATATACGGGTATCACCTCAGTTATAGATGCCAACTCTGAAAGTGAATCCGAGATAATGGAATTTGTTGGACCTGATGGAGAGATTTTTGAATGTAAGAATTGTTTGGAGATTGTTGTGTCCCATGAAGATACATTGATTCCATTTGGTGGTAGCTGTAAAGATGAACTTACTATGGTACACTATGCTTGTGCTCTCAAATGGTTTGCCCATCTTGGATCTACCATTTGTGAAACATGTGAAAATGTGGCGATTAATATTAGAACATCTGATGTCAAGAAAGTTGTTGATTGTTTGAAGATGCATGAAGCACTAAGAGAAAGTGCACTTAATGGAGATCCTGTTCCTGCACAAGATCAGCTAACTGATGTCGTGGCTGCTATCCGGAGGCAAAAATTGACTGAAATTGCAAGGTGGTTTACTATTCTTGATAGTAGTAGTGATGTGGACTCAATTTTGGAGATTGTTTCCGATCATCCTTTGAATAACGTTGTCAAAGAAGCTGGCCTTGTACAGAACCGTACAACTAACCGGGGTGCAAAAGTTATAGGTGTTTTACTTGCAGCATGATTGCTTTGTGGAGGTATGTAAAATTGAATAATGTTGTTGTGTATACTACAAAATATGTTCGTTTTTATTAATGTTGTTGTAAGGCAATCATTTACATATAATCTGTATGATATCTAGTAAAATTGATCTTGATTTCTGCTTTGTAACTGTGTCATATGCCCATACCAACATAGCTATATTAGCTGACTTACTCTGATTCTTGTAGATTTGTTTGTTTTAGATGATACTGGATTACTTTTTGGGAGAAAATTTGGGTCGAGAATGTTTATTTTTTTGAAACGTGGGTGTCGGACATGCCTTGAATCCGAAGTTTCGGTGCTACATAGTACTGGAGGCCTTTCCTCTCCATTTTATCCCTCTACTTTGCAGTCAATTCTGATAGGAGTGGATATGTGGCTCCACAGAAATAAATTTTGTTACTTATAGTTAACTTTAAAGGTTTTCGTACGGTTGCAAAAGATAAAAATCATGGTTACTCATTGAGTTATGACTGCTTCAAGAGAGTTATTGTTTTGGACTTGGAAAGTTATGACATTGTCTTATCATATTCTTAGTTGTTTCTTACGCTTTCTTGTATATAGTTATATGTTTCTTACTACTATTCCCTGTATTTGTTGTCCAGAATACTGCAAGAAGTCGTCTTCATGTCCTACTTGAAAATTTTTGTGCTCTAGTGATATTTTTCCGCTTCGTAAGTACTTCAATTACCTTCCTTTTATGTCCCCTGACTGTACATTTTTAAGAATTTTGGTTTAAATTTTATTATTGTTTTGCTATACTCAAACTTAACTATGCTTTTAAAAATAACTGAATATATAAGAAGAACCTTATTAAATTATGTGTCAGTTCATTGGTTATTTATTTCATTCTGGTGCCAATCAGGATCTAATTGTTTCTTTGTATAATTAGTTATTGCAGTTTACTAAGGAAGTTCTACTAAGGATCTATTGGTTTCTAGAATCAAGTATGGGCCTGCACGTTAATGAAAGTTTATTGAGAAGAAGTTATCTACAAAAAGACATTTCAATCTCTATGTTTTTTTAATCATGACATTCTTTGATATTAGTAAACAATCTTTTTTCCCCTTACATATTGCTCAACAATAAAAAGAATTATATGTAAAAAAACACAATTCTAAAGAGTGGGCAAATGGTTAATATTCTCACCATGGACAAATGACATTATCACTATTGATATAATGTATGTTTGGTTTTAATTGTAGAGGGGTTTAAGTCGATTCTTCAGATCTAGAATTGATTTTGATACCTTTAAATGTATTAAAGTTGAATTGTTTTACGTGTAGAATCAACTCTACTTGAAACCTGAATTTGTGGTTTTTGATTGCTACAATTGATTTTAGCCTTAAATTTCCATTCGATTTAATAAGTCTTAAATGTATTGTTCAATCCACTTTTACACGGATGTATCGAAACATAAATAATTTTACATTTAACTTACTTTTAACCGGATCTCTAAAAAAAATACCTTTTCAGCTGGGGTCATGATAAGTGCTCAAAAGTGATCTAATTCATGTGTTAGTTTAGGCATTTTGGTGATTTGTTTTACAAGTTATTGATGGAAAAACTTCAATTATATGCATTAATGCCATTTATGCTTTAGATGCCTTACTCAGCCCTTTTTGTGCAGGAAAATACAAGCAAGGATAAAAAATAGCCAAAGTTCACAAGAAATTCGCCATTAGCGAAATTGTTCCAGGGAGCTTTCGCCATCAGCGAAGTTTTGGCGAAGTCCAGAAGAAAAATGCAACATTTTCGCCATTAGCCAGAACTTCGCCATTAGCGAAAATCTTCCAGGGAGGTTTCCCCATCAGCGAAGTTTCAGCGAATTTCAGGAAAGTCAAGTGGATAAGGGACATGTGGAGCAACTCCATTGGTGCAAAGGCAGATTTCATACATTTCGCTAATAGCGAAATATTTGGCTATTAGCAAAATTGCGCAGACTTGGCCCATATAAATAGATTTTTCTTCACTTTCATCTCTTAATACTACTGTTTTATTGCAATTTTCTGCATTTTAGAGAGAGAAATAGGGCATTTCTAGAGAGAGAAACACAAAGCAAGGTTGTTAGAAGTAGATTCTTCCCAAGATTTGTTGAGACACCATGAATTTTAGCATGGAATCTTCATCTTTCTTTCATCCTTTGCCAAGCTTTCATAGACATATGTAGCTACATCTACCCTTGTGGGTTTTGAGGTATTCAAACAAGCCATTATGTAAACTCTTGATCATTTAATATATGGTTCTAGCTTATTTATTCAATATTGTTATTATTCTTGCATTTAAAGCTTTATTTAAGATTTGAAATGTTATTGACAAATACTTTTGGATCTAGGGTTAGAATAATAATCTATCTAAGTTTTCATTCTAGACATAGGATTTAATCTTTGATAATCACTTTGTAATCAAAAACTTAATGCTTTTGGATCATTTAATAGGTTGGGAAATCGTCGATTAAACAATCCAATCGACTTTGTGATTGTTTAAATAGTTTGGGAAATCGACATTTAAATAATCCATTAGAAATCACGACTTCATTTGGACACGAATGATGTTATTGAGTGATTGTGATAATATCTTTTAAAGAGCTAGAATCCATTATTGATCGAGAGATTGCAGTTGTTACGCTTGGCTGATTGTCTCTAACCCCAAGCAAAATAGTCATATCTCGTTTCGATTTACTTTTATGTCGAATAGTTAAAATAGTTTTACACAATCAAACATTTATACCCAAACACTTATTATGATAAATGATGTTAAAATGCTTAAGATATGCACAACTCCCTTTAAAAACGATCCTATTATACTCACATGTAAGTAGTTATATAACATGTAAAAATCTTACATCAGGTCATCTTGCTAAGCTAACTAGGCAAGATATAATATAAAATCATATATCATAATATCATTATGTACATCCGTGACCAGCAAAGATGCTAAGCTAACGAGACAAGATAAGACATAATCAAGATATTTGAACAACTTTGATGCCACAATTAAACAAAGCTTGCTAGAAGCTTATCTATAGATTTTGACTTTCGTTAGCCTAGGAAAAAGGGTGTCGCATCCACTTATACACTCCAACATCTTGGAATATATTCTTCATTCTCTCAATCTCTAGGATTAGATTGTGCAAATGTCTCATATTTATAGAGAAGTCAATAACTGTGCGGATCTTTTAGCAAACTTAGGGCATCGTGAATCTTTTAATTTGACTATTGTTGTTTCTCATCCTCCTCCTTCCTATCTTAGTCTTAAGTTACACTTTGATGTAATGAGATGTAAAATTCATAAACTTGGTGTTTTCTTTTGTTTTTTTCCCCTATCTTTTGTCTTTTCCTTCTTTTACATATGAAACAAAATAAGTCCGCTTTTTGTTTATCATCAGTATTCGGCAGGCTAACCACTTTTGAGGTTCCAATCTTCAATCGCTTCATAACTATTAAACCCCGTAAGATATGACGAATGGCTCACAATCTAGTACGACAATACACTACAATTCAAAATCCTGATATGTCCACAAACACTAGGTGGCAAGGCTAGGCAAACAACTCTTATGACTAACAACCGACCTTATCTAGGATCAACGAGATTCTCCTTCCTGAAGGTAGAAGAGAAAGATTGAATGAAGTATAATTTAATAATGTTAATTACTTATGTAGTTACAAATTTACCCTTTATTAAAACAAAGTAAATTTCATTTTTAGGGGCAAATATGTCTTTAATTGTGCAAGTGTCTCATAACGCCATGTCAGTGCCACGTCAACATTTGTTTATGTCACTTTCGCCCCTAATGTCATGTCACACCATCTCTTTATTCGAAAAAATGTCAACTCAACTTTTTTGTACACTTAACGACCAAATTTAACGTCGGAGACTAAAATGGCTTGCATATTTTGGAATTAGAGACTATTTTGTATTTTTGATGCACATCTAAGGACCAAAATGGTTGCTTCCACTAAAAAGATCCGTACATATAAATATATGAGCACAAAAAATTCAAAAATGAACACATAACATTGTTTTCACATATAAAAAATTCACGATGAACACATAGCATTGTTTTCACATATATCTTATAGAAACACTGCATTTATATTTATAATTTTAAAATAACTCAAATCTTCAACTTATTTTTTAAAGAAATTGAAATTTTGGGAATTTTCACATAAAAAGGATAATAATATTAATATTTTAGAACATAGAAGTTTAAAAATGAAAAAAATCAAAAGATAAATAATTGAATCATTATTTGAAATAAGATAGATGATTAGTTGAGTGATTTATCTTTGTAAACATAAAAAACTAGTTGAGTATTTTGACTTGAAAAAATAAAAAGTCAAAATCTCCTCCTTCTATCTTAGGATTTGGAACAAAAATACAAATCTTTCTAATTATAAAAGCAAAAAGAAGCACCTGCAATTCCAAACCTAGAATTTGGAACAAACCCTTTCTCTTTTGCGGCTACTTATTTCTCTCTCAATGAAGACCGCAGGGAATGTAGTAGAGTCAATGTTTGACAGTGAGGTTGTTCCTTCCTCTCTCGTTGAAGAAATTGCACCCATTCTTTGTGTTGCTAATGAAGTTGAAAAGACTCATCCTAGAGTTGCTTATTTATGTAAGTGTGTTTCTAAAATCAACCTCTTCCATTCTTTTTGGCGAATTACTCGTAGGTTATTTTTATGCTGTGTTTGGTGATCTCGATATTATTGCATCGTAGGTCGCTTTTAGGCCTTTGAGAAAGCTCATAGGTTTGATCCTACTTCAAGTGGTCGGGGTGTTCACCAATTCAAGACCACCTTTCTTCAACGCCTTGAAAGAGTAACATCCTTTTACTTTTCATTGTTGTTATACCGTAGTGGAATTTAAACAAATCAGTATTGTTTCGCGATATGCTATTTCATGAAGCACTGACATGACACGGACAATAACATGTCAACACAAGTAGTAATTTAAGAAAATGACATAATTGAATATAATTGCATGTGTCATGTCGGACACGCGTTGGTACTTCAATAATTCATACGGTTTTCTTTAATAACATTAAGGTGGCCATTGTTCTTGAAAGTAACTTCAATAATTTTATGCTGAGTCCTTGTGTTTTCATTTGTTGCATAATTGCTAGGAAAATGATCCAACTTTGAAGGGAAGGGTAAAGAAAAGTGATGCACGCGAGTCGCAGAGTTCTTATCCGCATTACTACAAAAAATATATCAAAGCTTTACAAAATGCTGATAAAGATGACTGGTGTGTTTTCTAGCAATTGTACGATGAATAATGATGGTTTGTCTCTTCTTTCCAGCACACAGCTTACCAAGGCATATCAGATTGCTAATGTTCTTTTTGATGTTTTGAAGGCTGTTAACATGACCAAATCTATAGAAGTTGATCAAGAGGTAGGTTATTTTCTATGGCTCCTAAGTTTTATTTTTTGTTATTAGTGTTCCCTTTTTATCTGAACCTATATAATTGTTTGCCCATATTCAATATAGCTTGTTAGATTTTCCGGTTTTCCTAGAGGTCACTTGGTTGAAAATTAGCTATTCAACTTTGTTGAACTGGATTCGAAATTGGTACATTACAATAGCTTGTTAGATTTATGCCGGTTGTTGTACTATTCATATGATTGACTTGCGTTGTCATTGTAATAGATTTTGGAGAGACAAGGATAAAGTTGCCGAGAAGACAGAGATCCACTAAGAATCAATCATATTGTTATCTATCCTAATTTATTTGTAATCTTTATTTTTAAAAGAACTTCGAAACACTACATTCTTATCAGACGTCTGTGTAAAACTTGTTTACACTGACGACACATATTATCTTTTCTCTTATTAGATTTTGTACTTTGTATGAAGTTATAAATTTGTTAACATTTTTAGTAATTTAAGCATCATAACATACATTAAATTTTTACATATTCAAATGTATTATTTTAAAATAGAATTGAAATACGATTTTATATAAAGTCATATCGTCCATCAAAATAAATAGATATGGACGAGTTCGAGTATCGCATAAGAGATCAAATTCTTACACCGTGATGAATCAAACTTCAAATGTCAATGTTTGTAACGTAGATATGATTGTTTCATTGACTTATGAGAAATCAAGAAAAGAAAAGGGAAATAACTATGTTTAGATTAGTACTGAAATTTGTGAAATCATGGTGTGTGACCATGACATGATTTTGATTTTTGACAAATGTTATATTTTTGAAATTTTATCAAAATCATGCCGTAATTACGTCAAACTTTTTGTGATGAATGTAAAAGGGATTAATTTTTTTCTTTCTTTCAGAAAAGTGCTATCCTTTAGTCATTTTTCAAAGCCAATTTTAAAAGATGATGATCTTGTCATAAAATATATGAGTATTAGGACAAGGTTGAGATATTTGCTTTCAAACAATCATCTTCATGGAAACTTCAAGATTTTTGTAGTGTTCGTGCGTTGATTTCCGGTAGTGTCACAATTAAAAATCTACTCCTCTACTTCAGAATATATGTCGCAATTTTATAATGTGAATTATTCACATAATTTACTTGAACATATTTTTTAACCAATATATAAATGTGAAAGAGAAAAGAAAGTAAAGAAAAAAAAACGTACCAGTAACACAAGAGACCACCATTGGATGTTAATAATTTTATATGAATCATTCAAAGATAATATAACAGACACACATTACGTTGTTTTTATACAAGGACTTCAATCTAACATAATATGGTATCTTTCATCAATTCCATGACCCAACATGGTACAAGGTCTAGTTTTTGGATTTTTTTTTACATTCACTAATCACTTCTATTATTTGCATCCACAATTTGTGCAATTTACATTTTCTATTGATAAATGAAGGTTTAAATGAGTTGAATTTCGCGAGTTCATTAGAGTTTAGGATTGACTTCAAACTTTAAAGAGTGTTTCAGAAATGCTTATAAACCACCTACGAGAACCTCATATATCTACAGAAAAATTTAAACCTACCGTGAAATTTTGGATCCTTACAAGCCAAAACATGTTCTTATATTATCAATTCTCTAGTTTTTCTTGATTTTATATAATTTTTAATAGTCACTTTTTGTGGATAAGAATATCAAAACAACTTTATGTGTCTATACATTACCCATTTCAAATCTTGTTGTAGTCAATTTTAAGAGATGGAATTTCAAACTACTTTAGCAATTTTTCAACACTTTCATTAAACTTCACTCATATATTTTGGTTAAAAACTTCAATCTAAAACCAATTATCTCTTAAAGAGCTCGCAAATATTTATATATGTTTTTTGAATCTTCTTTTTTGAAAACCGATCGAATCAAACCAAATCGAATACATAAATTTTAACACTTGGTTTTTTTTATTAGTATGATATATTGCACTAATCTATTATTTATTGATTTTTCAGTTTTCTAATCAAGTTGTTTAATCCTAAAAAGTCAAATGTTGGAATATTGAGATAATTTCTCAGCTGTTTGATGCAACAACGGCCAATAAAATTCTCCAGGTACCTTTATTTGATTCTGCGGACTATGTCGTGATGCGAAGCAAACACTTGTTGCAAGGTTGGTGTAGTGCTCAGGCCATTCGACAGCAGCCTTCTCGCTCTCCGGTAGATGGGATGCGAGATCAATGGACCAAGCCTCTTCCCAATTGATTGAAATGTAACATTAATGCATCTTTTCTGGCTACTCTTAATCACATGGAGATTGGTACGGTATTCCGCGATGACATAGTAGATTTCTTGCTTGCTAGATAGAGTGATTCTCACCCATTTGATGAGTTAGAAGCTTGTGGTATGTTGTTAGTTATTTGATGAGTTAATGATCTTCAATTGGATAATGTGAATTTTGAATTAGACACATATTAAACACGTGCCTGACACTGAAAACACCTTCCATCAGAAGTGTTGGTGCTACAGAGCACAAATTTTTTATATTTAAGTAACCGATTTCCTTCTAGCGCAATGACGCTAACCATTCAAATTTAACTTTTGACCTAATGGACTAACTATGATAATCTGAACTGTTAAAAAATAAACCTGGTGCTCAAATGCTAAGCAATTACCTCTTGGCCTCCTCTTCATAGAATGCCTTGTCAAGCATCTGACTCTCCATATGATAACTTGCCAAAAATAGATTGATAATTAAGGTTTGCACATGCATTAGCAGGAGGAAAACTAACACTTATTCTGGTCCCATTCCTTTGCCTCTTTTGCTTATGTAATCGTTTGGTTCGCTGTACTCCTCTTTCCTTCAATCCCCTTCTTTCCAAACTCTCTTAACTGGAGATAAACAAATAGCCCTATGTTAGATGTTAGAACTTTTGATCATTATCACTTCAATAAGTTGGATTTTGACATGTTGTTGGATAGCCCTTGGTTGTAACTTGTAAGCACATTATCAACACTGAGCTATAGCAGTGGATTTTGACCTGTTGTTGGATAATACTTTGTTGCCTATTGTGAATTCTGTCTTTTATCAAATGACCTTATTTTTCCTACCTAATAGCACTTCCAATACCTTTATTTTAGTTATAGACTTTAAAATATTTAGATTAGATTAGAATTTCACCGTTCATGTGATCTTATTCAGCTCACTAAGATTATAATTTATTTATTTTCCCTTTAAAAAACATTATAATTAATTTTTAAATGAACATTGATATTATTAGCTATGTTATTAAAATACTTAAAATAAAAGTAACATTAAATGAACATCGAATCCCCTTGATCTATCAATCAAAGTAATATTTAGAGATAAAACAGTTTTACAAAAATATGATTACTATGTAAGTTAAAATCCCCCAAAACAAATTTTCCTCTAATTTTTTCATAACCAAAAGTATACAATTAAAAGGAAATTAGGTCATGACAAGACATGTAACTGTCAATCCTTAATGCTGGCTTACACACCATCACATTATTTTGTTGAAGTTTCAAACTGTAGATTTACCGAAATCATCACCAACCCAAACATGTACAAGTCTACGTCAGGAGTGAGCCTTCATGCTGGAAGACGACTAAACAACATAACCAGCCTGTATCCTTGTTCTTGTTTACACTGAAAACTTAAGGACGCTACGAGCCTTGAAGCATCAACATATATGGCCACAACAATATAAACTAAATTTCACGACAAATTTCGGTAAAAGATGCTTATATGCCTTATGGCAAACAACTACAAAAGCTAGCTTAACATCACATTCAAGCATAGACTATCAGACAAATCATTAACGCCAAGGAAACCAAACTGCTTTATGAGCCCCTAGAGTTAGAAGCAACAACGAAATCTCCTTCTGCCATAATCAAGGAGCTGCAAAAGAGCAGAATGGAATAATAAGTTCTATATACATTATCAAATAGTTATGAAGTGAAGTTAACCATGTCAAACACTCGCATAAAGGGATATGGTGAGAATAGGATATCTTAGAAGTTAATCATGCCAAAACACAGTCAATCTAGAAGTGAATCACGCCGATCATATTTGCAACACACACATGGATGTTAATCATGCTAATCACGTATGGTTGTCAAGCTCTTTGCAAGTCATCATATAGGTATGCAATGAAGTAAATCACACTCAAATAATTCCATTTGATGTCCCACCTGTCATATGGGCAGAGGTTGTTGCAAACCTTATTGATACAGACAGGAAATATATTTATATACTGAATTACTCTCCAAGTTGAATTAAATCATACCAAATGCAAAGCATATTGAAAAGTGTTAGTTTATGGCCCTATGGGATCGATGCCATTTAGTTTGAAGCTACAATAAACCTACGCTATCTATATTTCTTTCAATACATACACATGCATACATACAAGTGGATAGAGACAGACAGACATACAAAAAGAGGGAGAGGGCAGGAGGGGAGAGGCGGAGGTTGAGAGAAAGAGTATAGCAAAAACTTACGTGCAATAAACCGTATAACCCATCCAACAACTGGGATATGGTAGAGGAACACTTTGACAGATGACCAAAAACCACTGCAACCAAAAGCAACAATGATAAGTGCGTAATGATAAATTTTGTAGTATAGTAGAGTGTTCAAGAAGTCATCTAGGAATCAACTAACCTGAAGAGGAAAACACAACCGTATATTTCAAGTATTATACCAACTATTGGCCACCTCACAAAAATGAAAAAGAGGCCTAGAAGAAATGATGCTGTACCCTACAAAAGAAGTAAACAATGTTATTTATTTCCATATAGAATGCTTCATTATCCATTCATAAATAATTTTAAAAACTTATATCAAACTAGATTATGACAGGAATGAATTAAACTCTAAAGTAGAATATCTGTTTCTTGAAGCTCTATCAGACTATCACATACAAAAATGAAGTTGAAGCATATAACCATGCAGCCAAGTACTGTTAAAGAAAAATATATAAGATTTTATGCTTCATTAGAAGTCAGAAAAAACAATTCTTCAGTTCATTGGTGCTAGTGCTTCAAGTAAACTTCCGTTTTTGCCAAGGAGTACTTCAAGTAAAATTGATCGATGGAAATTATTTGATTCAAAAGAAAATTGACATCAATAAATAACCTCTAACTGGCAAGTGGAAAAGTAGGAACTATTTTGCTGGAAAAAACAGAAGTCCAGTTTCTTTGTCCAAGTAATCATTAAAAGTTGAAACAATCAAAATGCAAAATAGTATGCTGTAAAAAATTCGTCAACAGCCTCTCAATCAACGAGTCATCAGAAAATGACAAACCTAAGGGATATGTCGGAAATATATTTTGTCTTGCTTCATATATTAATGCTACCTACTGCATTTTCCTTGGACTGCAGGAAACTTTTCAACTAGATTTTGAATATGATCACAGATATTTCCCACTGCACACGACACTGGTGTTTTTCCAAAATAAATGTGGATTGGGAAATTTTGTAATGTTATTATTTGTACAGTAAATTTACCAGGGTATCAACTATCGTACAGATATCAAAACTGGTCAAACACAAATAGAAAGGCAGAAAAAACTGAAGATGCTTCTTGTTAAGTATACATGTATGATGTATCTACCCATTGCTTCAATACTATCATCTATTAAACTCCTATGCTGATGTGATATACAAAGCAATCAATCCAGTTTAGCAGATCTAGAGAGGACATTTCAATACACAGAATGAGAGAATTATTTTATTAATATAACAGTTTTTTTAATGACTTAATCTTAGTTAGCACAACGGCTAACTTAGACACCCTTACTGAATAAAAAAGGGCAAACAAGTGCAAGAGATCCCATCCCACTACAAGAGGCTTATTTGACAAGAGGCCTTACCTTGCATTTGCAAGAGGCTTATTCGACAACTCAAATCTGTACTTCTAGTCACACAATAGGAACTACAATCTGTGTAAAAACTATGTAGCACCGCCACTTCAGATTAAAGTTGTGTCCAGTGTCCGACACAGACACGTGTCAGTGTTAGACACTGGCACATGTAGTTACGTTCAATCATTTTTATTTTCTTAAATTGTTACCGGAGTCTATGTGTCAGTGTCAGTGCTTCATAGGTAAAACACAAAAACAATTTTGTGATGTCTGACGACATCCTACCAGTATTCACTAATACATTAGGGATAAGAATGTCATGAGAAATAAAATGTTTTATTAATGGACAGAAAAAATCGTATTCACTATACCTTATAGTTTGCTCTACTAGTGAAGAGTGACCACATGGAACGCCAACCAAGCAAAATTGCTACCCCTGCCAACCAAAATATCTGATTCCAGACGCCAAAACCAAAATTAAGTCAACATGAATCCCTATTCTAAAGAAAAATATAAAAGAGATTTAGATTATAGAAGCAGAGCTCACATTTCCTAGAGCAAGCAAACCACGGTCAAAGAAAAGAATTATGCCAAGAAACGTGAAGAAGATGCCAAAACCAATTAGCCCTATGCCAATCTCTGCATGTTTTTCAAAATTTCCAAGTTCAGAGAAATGCATGATATTTTGTCAAAAAAAATAAAAATACACGCATGATAGATGTTGAATCTGATAGAACCAATGTTTCAAAAACTAAAACTGGCACCGAACCAAGAAGACCTCCGAATCATGGTTCAACTACTTTAAACCGCTCGAACCGGGATGAAACCGTAGTTAAACAATTTAAAGACAATGCCAGCTCACGGTTCAATCAGTCGAACCGTCCGGTTTTATTTGGTTTTAAAAACATTGGTTAGAGCATATAGAACAATAGAATAACTTACTACATGTCCATAAGTTGTTTCTGAAAACAGCTTATGGTTACATAAAACAATTTGGTTGGATTTTACCTTTTATCATAAAAATGGTTTATACATAAACACTTATATAGTAATCACTTATTCTATAAGCACTCAATTAAGTTGTTTATCCAAACAGGGTCTAAGATTCATTAACATTCAAATAACTCAAAATTCAAAATTGAGTATTGCATTGCAGTGCTTACTCTTCATCTCATCAATATTATATGCCATATTGATTACAAGCAAAATAGAAGCACAGCAACACTACCAGATAAAAAAATCTTCAAGAGAAACTGCACATTATAAAAAATCATCAATTTAATTCAATTCAGTTCAATTAATAGACATGAAAATGAAATGCCAATTAACCCTAATTTGAAATCAATCAAATTGAAATAAAAATATAAGCAATAACTTGAATTGAAGAAAAAAAAATGATAATTTACCTCTATGGTGAAATTTTTAATTTTAAATTTAGGGCAGAGAAAGAAGAAGAATGAATGGAAAGACAGCTTCAGACGAAAACGGTGATATAATAGGCCGGTGGGTCTTAGATTTGTTACTTTGACTCGAAAATTACTCATCTCACACACAAAATTGCTCAAGGGCACCATGAAATTACCCAAATAACTTATGAATTAGTTAAGAGTGTGTTTGGATCGAGTGTTTGGTAGTTGAAGGGAGGGAAAAACTCACTTTTATTTTTAAATTACGAACAATGTTAAATGTTTTTTTAAAATAAATTAAATATTTTTGAAGTATTATATGGTCATTTATCATGTTGATAATTAAATAATTTCTAAAAATCATTTTATAATGTCTGTAATTTAAATAAGAAAAGTAAACCTTCATATCATTTCCCCTCTTAAACCCTCCATCCAAACACACTTTAATAGTTGTTAAATCGAAACATGTTTCCTTAATAGTTGTTATTGTTTCTATTTTATTTTATCTGTTTTAGAGCTGTTTTTTTTTGTAGCAGTTAAATCATTGAGCATCCAGAGTAATAACTTAGGAATTATATTACATTAAACTACTTTTTATTTTACTCTGTTAAGCAAACCAAAAGAAGAAAATAAAAGTTATTAAGTCATTGTGACTCATGATAAGAACGTTGGAACATAAAGAGGGAGGAAGGGAGAGATGTCTCAAAATAGTTATACATAAATAATTAAGGAAATATACATTTTGAAAATATGGACCAAAATATCTCATTTGTAATATCACATTTCATGTTAAAGATTCAAGAGTTTTTTGTATCATAGATAATTAGAACCACATTTTTTTTTAGGAATTAGAACCACTTATTTTATATTGCTTTGATGATTGATTGTCATGCATCTTTTGAGAATTATTGCATTCGTTTGATATGGCAATCATCCTTTATATATATGACAAATTGAGAAATGTAAAGAGTAAAGGGATCCTCTTTTGAGAATAACAACAATGTCATCATTATAGTTTAGTTCTTGCATCCATCAAATATTGTTTCTAGTAGACAGTACAGACAGTACCACAAACTAATCATATTGGAAAACAATTTCCACACCTGCATTGCATCAGTGTTTGTTTTTGCACCAAATCAAATGGAAGCATAGCTTTTGCTTGACTTGGCAACAAACTAATTATATCTAGTCAAAATTTTATACACTAATGTGCAATGTGCATTAGGGCTTTATTTGAGTTGTATTTTCTTCAAATATATTAGCATGAATCCAAGATAAATGAAAAACCAGTTCAAGAAATCTGAGTTGAAACCAAATAACTATCTAGGCATGAATATTACAAAATGCAAGAAAGAGAAAAAAATGTTCATAATCTATTTAGAGATGTTTGGTCGTGAGCTTGCCAACGTTGAACTGTGCGGCAACAACCTCCAATCGCGCCGCCATGAATAGAAGCCTGCACCACACGTAACATGGAGGTAAACACAACTAGAACAAGAATCTTCCAACATATATTAATTTTGCAAAAATATATTCATACTTAAATTCATGAC
>Ga0228710_1007610_pt1 | contig 15886 bp, 8 predicted proteins | sample MedpolnodulmetaG_FD_177995 | JGI IMG/M metagenome (GOLD analysis project Ga0228710, IMG submission 177995) | Root nodule microbial communities from Medicago polymorpha collected in Santa Monica, California, United States - pink nodules | ecosystem: Host-associated > Plants > Roots > Nodule... | reverse complement strand
CCCCATTCCATACACAACAAGCTATCACAATACTAACATAGCATAGCAAGCATATTCAATCTCAATCAAGTCATCAACATAAGCTCATCATTTATCAACATCAATCAATGAAAGGATTACTCACTTTCTTCTCCATTTAGCATGCTTAACTCAACAAGTACAATTCATCGTTTCAAAGTTATAAGCAAGCAATCATCATTATCAAAGGAATCACCACATTATATGTACATACTTATACAATTCTCAACTCATTACTATTACCAAAATAATTATCATCAAATAGATTCACCAAGTGTATAAGCACAAGCAAGTTAGACATACAATTAGAGCATACTTCAATTATTCACAACCATCAACAAAATCCACCCATGTACATATACACCATTCCACACAATCACAACATTCACCAGATTTCACCAATGCATAAATTCAACAAGTCACATAGTCAATTATGACACGACTCATCAACTATTCAAATGCATGCAATATTCTAGAATCTGCTAGATGCATGTGGTACTTAATCACCTCAAGGTCGTCACCCATGATGCAACAAAAACATCATATGTAAGATTTCACACCCGTCTTACATTATCACCGAAGTAAAAGAGTAACCCTCCTTTACAACATCAAGACTCAACATGACTATGATGCATGGACATACAAGCAAAGACTCGAAAATGCAAAACCACCTCATAAATATTCAACAACAATATATAGGATAACCTTCATCTATATTGATCGACTTCAACAACAATTGCATTATCAAGTATTTACGTCCACACAATCAATCAAGTCATAATTCAATTAAGATTCATCATCACATTGTCATCATAATTATCAAAAATCATCAACATCAATTGATATATATATATACATTAATCAACATCAATTATATAATATAGCTCAACAACTCCATACACCTTCTCACATTTCCAAGTAAAGGAGAAAATACAACACATTATGACAAACATCATATTCAACACTTAATAACCATTCACACATCTTCATATAATCATATCAAACTATCCACAAAAGATTAGCCAAGTGTTTGGTCTTAAAGATTATTTTCGACAAAGTTCGTCTCTCATTTTATAACTTTAAAATAATTGAGACAATTGAACCAAAACCAATTAAATAAACTCTGGGACCTCGACTATGTATACACTTAGATCACATATAAGTGTAGTTGAATATACATGTGTGTTTCACCTGCCGACTACGACAAAATCATCAAAATCATAAAGTTACGACAAGTTCGTATCATTTCTTCTATATTGCAAAACCAAATCATTTTCAAAACAAACCAAGTTAGATTCAACAAGGCATAGGTTAAATACTCTTAAACCTCTTAATTGAACTCCTAATACTCCTAATTTTGAAGTTTGGAAACAATCCATAAGTTTTGGGTCGACTTAGAAATAGTTATGCGGAATTTTCATAAAATTTTACCGAGACCTCCTTGGAGTATTTCCATCATAACTCAAAATCTAAAAATCATCTCTAAGTCAAACCAAAGCCACTGGAAAGCTGACACAATTATCTAAAACTTTCATGTTTACACCAAAGGCAAATTCAAAACAGAAATGTGTGAAAAAGACGCAAGAATGCGAAATAGGGAAAGCTGTCACTAAGTAACTCGTTATAAGCGAGTTTTTAGCCATAAGCGAGTTCCTTCCAGAGAGAACTCGCCATAAGCAAACTTCAAGCGAGTTTCCTCCTGTTCTTACAGGTTTTTCACCATTTTTCACCCAAAAACCCCAATTTTCACTTTTCAATGCCCAAATTTGATCCTAAGGTTTGTTTAAACGTTTCGAAACATGAAAAGACACTCAACTCCATATAAAACTTGAACCAAAACATCAATTCAACAAAAATCACCATTTGATCCATTTTTCATGAAAACCTTCAAGAACAACACAAATTCACTTCAAGCTCTATGATTATGATTACCCATGACATCAATCATCAACAACAACATCTCATAACAACAACAGCAACAACAACCAATCATGAATTCATCAACAATTCATCAACAACAACATTATATTTCATCAATTTTGAGTGAAAACACAAAATATATATATATATATATATACACATCTTGAGCATGTAATTTCATCATCAACAACTCAATCAACATCAAATTCACATACCCAGACATTACATCAAAGCACAAGCACAAATTTCATCAATTAAAATCATAATAATCACTTTGCAAAATAAGCATTTATGCATAGAATTATGGAAGAAGCTATAACTAAGAGATTATGAATGAAATCTAACCCCCCTACCTCAATAAGCAATAATCATAACAAAAGCTTCAATTAAGCTCCTAGAATCTCTAGCTCCTCTTGGTTCTTCAAGTTTTTCTCTACAACCCTCTTCTCTTCCTCTTGCCCCTTTCTCTTGCTCTTTCTCTCTCTACCTCTTCTCAAAATTTTGTAAAATGATTGTGAACCCTAATTTTCTTAAAGACTAAGGCTTAAATAGTGTCCACACTATTGAGCTTAACCCTTAATGTCTTAATGGGCTCAATTCACTAATTCACCAATTCAAAATGTTTCTACTCACTTACCGATAAAAATAATAATAACGATCACTTACCGATTATAAAATATATTACTGCAACCCACTAGTAACTTAGTAAAATAATAATGGTTCTTACTAAGCACTAAAAATGATCCTCATCATAAAATTACTGATTTACCCTTACTAGTAAAAATGACTAAAATACCCTTCTAACGCGAAAACTCATTAAAATACACACATAGGTAATTAATCACATACGAGCATGATTAAACACACATAAAAACAATTACAATTAAATCTAGTGAAAATCGGTTGTTACATTGTTCACAACCAACCCACGAAATTCCTCAGGTAGCTACTACTAGCTGCCATAACTTACCAACGAAGCTCAAAAAACAGCAGAGCAATCAATTCTAAATATCATTTAATCAACCAAACATAAATTTTAAGAGTAAATCTAATTATCATTCTTTACTTGTGGTCCTTTTTATCTTAATTATCATTCTTGTGGTCCTTTTTATCTTAATTTTTCATACAATTTTAATAGAACTTGTCGATTCTCAAGCTCTAAATGTCATTAGAGCATCTAAATAATCTACAGCCAGTGACGTAGTCCTTTCTTAGCGTAGTAATTCAGTCAAGAGGTCCGATATTGGTAGTTTAGTCAATCATTTTTCCTAAATTTTAACTGGCACTGGCAACACTAAACACTAAAAATTACGAACTACTGGTATAAATTCCTATCATCTTTTATATTTATATTTCCGATGTTTGTAGCGAAAATCAAAACCAAATGCTATTAATTGATGCCAAAGGCACACATAATATCAGAATAAACACATCAAACACATCGCCATCATCATCACTAATAATCACATGCGCCCACCACCGTCCATTTTCAGACATGGGTATTTGAGAGAAATCTATAAAAATTAGTAGCAATTGTGCCATTATCTGTTCTTTCACAGCATTAACAGGCATATGTATGCTCGTAAACTACTAAAGCTAGAATTGAGTTTGTATTCTAGACATACGAGGGAGAAAACAAAATTGGTAAACGATAATAAACTCGTGAAGAATGTCTGTACTCTGTACATCATAAACTTGTACAATATAATAACACCATAAATTCAATCTTCAACTAATCCACCAGTTTCTGCAGGTACTCCACTCTAAATCTGTGATTGACTATTCCTATGAGGCATCAACTCCTCCCCAACAATAGTGCGAACCATCAACTGAGAATTCAGAAATATTAGAAGAATAAATGACATTAAATGACAAAAATTAGCTAGAAGTTTCACAATTTCTTTTAGCCAAAGTTTACAGAGTACAAAACAAAAACATAAATATTATTTGACAAAGGAGCTCCCTTGAATGTTTTGCTTCTAGTTGAAAATCATGTAAAAGAAACTTAAAGGAAGAAAAGTGCATACTGAAATTCAATAGAATTATAAATACCAGCTCTTTTTACAGCTCACTCCATAACAATTGTTCTGAATAGTTAAAGATATTGCTATTCTGCATCTCTCAAAAACATTAACAGTCGCAAATAGTCACTCGATTGAAAAAGTATAATAACAACTCCACTTTTAAGATTCAAATAGAAGAACAATTTAGTAACTAAGTTATAAGATACTAGTTTACACACAAAAGAACTCACGGATTCACCCTAAAGTTAAAAGACAATAATTTACATAAGAGATTCTTGTACCTTCCAATCATTATAGTCAAATCGGAATACAAAGTGGGTCAGAGCAACATCCTTAGAAATAACCGATTTTGCAGCAGGAGCATTCCTTGGCGCTGGCATAGTACAAGTACACGAAGAGAAGAAAAGATCTTGTTAAAATCAAGAATAAAAGTATATAATAAATTTGGAGAGGATTAGAATAAGCATTTTGGAAGTGGCTCACAAACTAAGTGACGTCTAGACTTGTCCATTTTTATCTGAGCCCTTCCATCTTTGACTAAAAAAGATAAAGCAAATAAGTTCTCCACCGTTTGTGCAAAGGAGTTCCTATTCAAAACCAAATTTTCAAGATTGACAGATCTATTCTTCTTTAAGATGTTAAACATAGTTAACATATTTTTATCAGTATCATTTCTCCCATTCTTTGAACCTTCAACAACCTGCAAAAGGATTTAATGCAAAAAACAAAACAATAATCAAGATTAGTATATCTTGATTATATCAGATTCTGTATTCACACATTTTGAACACAAGTTAAGAGCACATTCTCAGCTGTAATGTACTAATTGCATTGTCGACTTAGGCCCTAAGACAAATAAATGGGTGATAAACTGACTGCTAGAGATTAGTTGAAAATTAAAAACAATCTAGGATGCATTATTTAATCACTAGCTCAAAACATCCTATGGGTACTTTTATATACTCTGTCTTAAATCTGTTTCGTAGAAAAAAACTCCATATTCATAGAAGTTTTACCTCTTCTGGCCGTGCCAATTGAGTGGGCTTCACACTCCTTCTTCGATAAACCCTTTTCGGCTTTATCTTAGACTCCATTGGGCCAATCCTGAAGAAGCAAAATAAGAAAAAATTAATATTCAAAGAGATATTAGTTATATCGAGAAAAAAAATTGCAAGACAAAGATTCTTGATGCATGGACATTACATTGTAGAACACCCATATCCCCCTCCAAAAATACTTGAAACTGCAATTCCAATGTCCTGCCAAGCTATTGAGTTTCTGCTGCAATCTTCTCTGCTAGTACTTGTTCCACCTCCTTGTCCAAATTTTTCAAGAATGTGAGTGACAAAGGTTGAAGGAGTGAGTCCACCACTAGAATGAGCTTTGACAGACACTGCCAAGGATTTGGTTATGTCCAAAAGAGCCTGTGCATCGGCTACTTGTTCTCTCGGGGTTGTGACTGAAAAAAGATAGAACAGTAAGCCGTTATATGTATGTGTGATGTGGGTACGTATATCCTTAAATGTTGGAATAACATACCAGAGAATAAAGACAAAAGAAGCTGCAATAGCAAAAAATTGTAGAACGAATCAGATTGGGAGCTCAGTAATTTTGTTTACCTTTTTCGGACAGAGTTTTAGAACAATTAATTGGTTACATTAGAAAATATAGATATCCATGCAAGAAATTAATGTCAGGCTTAGGATTCGAATCTGATTGTGTAAACCACTGAAAATTAACAGCAGATTACATACAATTTGAATGATAAAATTTGGATAATGAAACTCATTTCATTGATGAAGAGATTACATAACACTCTGCCTACATATGAACCATCTCTCTCAATATGTTTCAGTTGCAATGGTAATTTAATTTCTTATCTGTTTTGGTCATATATTTATCAATCAGATAGTTCAACAATTCAAAAGTATTTCTAATGCAATGACACATCATATATTTATTAGTTGCGGTAGTGTTCGCAACCACATAGAATGACACATTATATATTTATTAGGTAGCAACCGCAGTGACCGAAATACACTTTGCAACAGCCACAATGCTTGCAATCCCAATGGCCTCAACCGCATCCGCAACTTTATATTTATCAATTAGTTCATCAATTTAAAAATACTATTTCTAACGAAATGAGTTGACTTGTCAGCTTTCAGTTAACAGTTAGTAGATTTATAACTATCATTACACAGTATTTTATTAAACTAAAACATACTTTGTATTTACAATTTATTCCATACGATGAAACTTTCAAAATAAACAATTAAAATCAGAGAAATTAAATATACCTGACTTGTGTAATTTCTCAATTTCACTGAAAATCGAACCAAAAATTTTAGAGTCAGTCTTAGCAATATTCTCCCTTTCATCTGCAAAAAAAGAAAATTCATAATGTGAATAAATTTTGAATTATCGCCAAACCAAATCAGTTACTTCACTAAACTATATTTCATTGGTTACACAGAAAATCGATATCATATCAAAAATAGAATCTAAACGACAGCAATAACACAAAATTTGAAGTCGTTTTCTGATTTCTGGATTCTCTACAGAAATAGAAACATGCAAAAAAAAATGAAACTCGTAACAGAATCAGAAAACAGAATGAGCGTTGAATAAAATTGAATTACCACCGTGAATCATGTTCTGGACGGCGAGGTAACGAGAACGGAGAACTCGACGGCCGTTACTAGTTTGATAATCAACTTCATCACCGTTATCAACGACGTCGCTGTTATCATCATCGTCGTCGCCGCTGCTCATATTCATAATCAATTCACGTTTCACGCTGATGATGTTATCAATGTGTGATTGAGACATTGAGTTTTTGCTGAATCGATTTCGAAAGCGTTACGGAGGTTAAAATCGGAAAATGGAATGCAACGATATGCGTGAAACGGGAAGAGAGTGTAAAATGAACTCAGAGAAGCAGAGATATATGAAGCGGCAAGGACTCAAGAGTCTTTGTGAGGCGTGCGTTCTAAGTTTTGAAATGATGCATATATAATGTGGGCTTTTTTCTTTTTCTTACACTCGTATGTGGGCTTTTTAGTTGGGTCAGCAACAGTGGGCTTTCCTTGGTGATTGCTCAAGAGACTTCTTAAGTTGATCAACCGAAAACGTAATTTTCGATAGACATTCTTCTTTGTTCAAAGGTGTATCGAAAGTTAGGTTTCGATTGTTGAGGATGACTTTTGAGCAACCTTCAATTTCATTTGATTGTTTTATTTCTTTTGTTAGATGATATTTATTATGTTATTTATTTGCTTAAATAATATCTTTATTAACTTGCATTGAGAACTTTATATAGTGTATAATTATGGTACTAATAAACATTTTTTCCTTTACCGTTTTAAGTCAACTCTAAACTTGAAAAATAATTAATTTATATCAAGTTTGTTACTAATGTCTTTGTCTAAACATAGGTTTTTTTTTTTGAGAGAGTCTAAACATAGGTTATGAGCCTCATTCATTCGATCCAATTAAATTTTCTTTGGTGATTGAAATTTTAGGTCAATTGGGTCTCAATGGCTAACTTAAGTTAGAACAGGTCTTAAGTCTCAGAAAACACTAATAGATACACTTATAAATTAAAATTTATTATTTTTTAGGGACAAAAGATATATTAAACAATAAATTATTTTATCTTTTCCACTAGGAAACTAATTAGTTTCTTCTCCTCTTAACACTCAAACAAACCATAAAAGAAAGGATCTTTATCATGACATTAACATATATTTTGTAATTGAAAATGAATAAAGTCTGTCCGGATGTATTTTTAATTGGTATTAGTATTTTAATTCAAGTTGATTTTTTCAACTTCGTCCGAATTTGAACCCAAAAACTCTAACTCCTTGTCCCTAAACTAGGGCCGACTCATAGCCCGTCGAGGTTGGGCTACGGCCCCGGGCCTCCAATTTTTGGGGCCCAAATTTTTTTTTTAATATTTAAGACACTAAATAATGGTTATATATCTATTAAAAGCAAATAATATCAATTTGCTTAGCGTGCTTTAGTGACTTTTTTTTTGGGCCCATAATTTAATTTTTTTTCATCACTTATAAAACTAAAACTAGGCCTATGAATTTGTTAAGACGGCCCTGCCCTAAACTCAAATCATTTATTAGATTGTTCCTCGTGAGCTTAGTTCAGTTGGTAGGAACAATGCATAATATATGCAAGGTTAAACCTAGACCACCACAAAAAAAATTAATTGTTAGATTAAATTACAATTAACATAGAAACAGGTAAAATCAGCAACGAGGAAATGACGATAGTTTAAGGAAATTTTGCATATAGGGCTAATTATATACAAGATTGAGATGCTCCACCAAATACTTATATGTGAGGGAAGCCTCAAAAAAGTAAAAGGATATCATCGAGTCAATGTCGATTGAGTGAAAGTCGTCGTAGACGTCTGCACTTAAAGAGTGTGGCAATGTTATAAGTTATTATACATTAAATAGAGAAAAGTGTTCAATGTGGTGTTTTAAGCATGGGACTTCTCCATCGAATAGAATAGTCTTCTAGGTTGGAACTCTCAGCATGTGAGTCCTAACAATTACAACCTACCAACTAGATCAGCTCTAATAAAAAAAAATGGAACAATTGCTTATTTACCACATTAATTTAATAACTCAATAAACAACTCTCACTAGAGATGATTTAAGGGATTGAAACATCACCCTTTTGTTATTATTTTAGAGATGTATTTGTCAATTCGTAAAATTTAAGAACTATTTTACCCAATGTTAATATCGAGAATCAATTTAATTACTTATTCATTTGAAAATCATTGAACAACTTTCTTAGTAAGCAAGTTAGATCCCATGACAAAGGTGTATATCTATGCAAAATTGATGCTCATACAACTTAAGCTGAAGTTCTAAGAAGTCAAAATTACCCGCTAAGTATGGGATTTCCTTACTATATTATACTGATCCCCAAGATGCCTAGCTAGTGCAGCTTAGTCATGTTCATGTGAGGATACTTACTACAATAAAAATATTCCAATGTGCTCATTTTCTTGATTTACACTCATCCCTATCTTCTAAGTAATCTTGGGAAAACAAGAAGAATCTTGAGTACAAAAAAGAAACAGAAAAAAACAAAACATGCCTGAGTGTAAATATGATAGTTTGACAAGCCAGCTATGATAGTTTGAATTTTCTACTAGAGTTTTAATCTAACCCAAGTACAAGTTTTCACATGATATCTGAAAAAATATGGAAGCATTAGGCAATTTTAACTTTTAATAATGGTGAAAGATGACAAAATATAAATGATTAGGCATGTTAAAATTTAATAAAGTTCTCTCTAGTAAGGAATTTCATCAAGCTAAACAAAACTGATTCCAGATGAACATGTTAATTTATTATTAATTTAATAAAAGATCTTGCCAAAAGAAAATTAAACCATTATGTTGATTGACAAAGCTATACAAGAACATGAATTTACAAGTCTATTTTTGTTCAGATTCACGTGTCCGATCACATGAATCTTTATAAAATTATGTGTCACATGATCCACACCTACCAGGTTTCAACCTAGTAAATTAGTCTTCAATGTAAAAAAGTATTATGCATTTTTCTTTCCTTCACATTCTTGTTAATGCTGAAAATTTAACATTAGTCTTATCATTAACTGAAAACTAACATTGATGATTAATAAAGTATAGCTACCTTTTTTTCCTTTTTAGAATATGATATATAATAGCAATTCAAAGTTATGGTTAACCACGTGGAAAAGGCATGCTCCACTTTTTTTTCATTTTATATAAACCTGATCCAAGCTAAGTATTCAACCCTTCTTTCATCTTAGCATGTTTTCTGCTTAAACCTTTCTCAACATATTATGAAGATCACTAGCTGCAGAGTTTTTGCTTTTGTATTAACCTTGGTTCTGATTCACTTTCTTCTCTTCTCTTGTTGTTGTGTCCACCATGAACCAAGGTTTTCAAGAAAGACAAGATTAACAATGTCAAGGGAGCTTCTATCTTCATCTTTTGCTTCTTTTGCAACAAGTGGCAATGGTAAAATAAGTGGAAGTAAGAAACAAAACAGAAAAGTTGTGGAACCAAGTATGAGGATAGCACCACCTAGCATCCCAAACCCTACTCAGAACAAGTGAGAGTGGAGTACTTGTAGAGATCTTAGCCAGGAAGAATTCTCTATGATTTGCTCTTCTTGTTTGTTTTCTTAGCTTTTTGCTTATATAGTATATATACTATTTAGATTATGATCTTTTCTTGGTTATTATTACTTCTTTTTATGATTGATGGTTTTAAATTGTGGCTGCCGTTACGATAAGATCTATGATATTGTGAAAAATACAATCAAATGCAATTGCGGCCGCGATGTGATTGTGGAGGCTTGAAAATTCTAAGCTGTGGATGCATTTGTAGTTGGAGACTGCAATCTAAAACCATTTTACTTGTAATGTTTAAGGATTTAGAGAGACTGGGATGGAAGAAAATGTACATATGAACTAGAATTCAAAATAAAAATAGTGTATTTGAATTTTGAAGGATTTTGCTTTGCAAAAGGCAGAGAATAATTAGATCAGAGAGGCCTTGATGACAATTTTACATTTGATATCAAGAAAATGTCTGTAATTTAATGTTAGTGTTTTTGGGGATTGATTGATTGTTGTTTTTTTATTTTATTTTTTATGATTGTTGCTTCTTCATTCCATTCCGAAATGAAACCAAATCGGATCATAGTATTTTTAATCAAAAAACTAACTAGCTAAATAAATAAAAAATCATTTTTATCTTTGAATATGTCAAGCACTCTCACTATAATCATTGATGGAATGAATTTAAATTATAAAAAATATCTTGAATGTGTTCGTTACTGATGAGTATGATTCTCGAATGTATTATTTCTTTGTTAGTTTGATCTTTAAATTTCTCATATGTTAGTCAATTTAATCTACGAATTCATTAGAAAATGGGATAGTCAAGGATGTTTTCATAATTTTGATATATTTTAACTCTTGTATAGTCTTGTTTGTATTTTCTCTAATAATTCACATATTTATAGACCAAAATAATAATTAACTCCTCTAATAATAACTCTTGTAGTTTTGTTTGTATTTTCTCGCTTGAAAGATAGTTATGGGCTTTCACTATCTTCACTCGTGCAGGCTAGCACATGAACTGATTTCCTTTTGAGAACATAAATTATTGCGATTCTTGGCTTACATGCTTGGCTAGCGAAGATGCATGGTACTGAATGATGCTAAGGTCAAAATGAGTCATAAGAACAGATGGAAAAGTAAGTAGTGCACGTTTGGTTGTTGGATAGTGAGTTGTTTGAACTTGAAACATCTAGCCATACTAGTACCACCCACGTATAACTTTTAGGTATGAATTTGCCTTTACAGCTAAAATGATTGAAAACTCTTGGAGGTGATGTGAAACATTACTTGGATACGGAGAAAATGAGGTTGGCCTGGCCCAACATTAATCAAATGCTAAAAGAAGAAGAGTGTGTGAATGTGGGTAAAGTGCACGCAAATTTGTTTGAGCAACAACAATAATAATCCTTTAAAAAATAGATAATAATATGGTGTGGGTTAATGTGAGTATGAGTGCGGTGTAGCCCCTCAACGGGGTGTTGTATCTCCAAACACTGAGGTGCTCAAGTCTCTTCTTGATTGAGGCAAGTGAGCGGTATTTCAGAATAGAATGCATACATTTCTTGTGGAGCAATGCTAAGTATAGTGGCCTTTAGAAAGGAAGAGTAGTTGAGGTCACAGCCTCATAGGAAGGAAAGACCATTGGTTCCTCTTGAGATGAAGGTGAATACCATTTCATCCTCTAAAAATTGAGCACAGTGCAAATGTGCAATAATGATCAAGTAGGCAATTTTTCTTTTATAATAATTCCATATATTATCTAATTTGTGCACTCCTTTCTCTTTTTTTATTCTCTAAAATTTTATATTGTATTACCCGCAAAGTTGGGAAAATATATTTGCTGTTAAGATGTTGAATTGATGATGACTATGCTAATTAGCTAAAGCTACAGTCAAGGGAATACAAATAGGTTAATGATGATGGACACCCGATTCATCTCTTACATACCTACTACTTATGTGGTATTTTTATGCATAGAAATGTTAGCAACACATATTTTAACACACACTTTTTAATATATTATTTTTGATTGGTTAAAATTCACATGAGACCCACTAAAATTAGATGGGACCCACATGATTTGGTGGAACCCATGTGAATTTTAACCAATCAAAAAGAGTGTTGAAAACTGTATGTTACAATGTATGTTGCTAGCATTCCTTTTGATTGTTGCTACTCATAAAAATTGAACAATTTAAGGCATTAACGAAGAGTTACTTGTGGAACACTCTCACTCAATAATAAATAGCTTTTCGGTTGAGTTAGCTATGCTAAAACACAATCAATCAATGTATATATAAATCTAAGACACAATCAAAGTCTATACTCATTTTATTGTTGTCCCCCTAAGATGTGCTAGTTATGCTTCTTCTTCATATATCCATGTGTCAAGGTATATGCAGAATCTAGATCATTCTAGAATATTCCAGATCATTCCAAGTTAGTTAATCTAGTGCTAACTTGGCAATAAGCTGTTAGATTATGTTAGAGTCAGTTTTGTGGACATCGCAATTCAGTTACATTAGCACAGTTACATTGTAAGAGCTGTATAAACTAGCTACTGTTGTAATTATCATTTGATTTTAGAATGAAAAATATTAGCAGAATTATGAGAGCATAGAATTGTATTAGAATCTTAACACCATGTCAACTAGTGTTGATATTCTGTCAATGAAAAAAAACCTTGCAATTATAATTGTAAATGGTGTACAATCCTCAAGCAAGTTAGGTCCCAAATACAAATTGTAAACTTTGATAAGGGAATTTTCAATGTTCAAACTCTTGCAAAAGAAAATGATGGATCATGTGATGAGATGTCCCACCAAAGCAGGACCAAAAATATATACAACAACAAAGCCGGCAGAGTAGTGCCTAAAGCTGTTTTTCCGTGCTCTACAAATTTTATAGCTCGTATTTCTGTGCCAATGTTCTGTAGGGGCATTATTGTGATATTGGCTTGGCTTGGCTATTTTTCAAATTTAAATAACTCAAAAATTGAGGAGAAACTTTAACAAAATGATAATGAGAAATTTAATTTCAGGTCACAAAGAAAAAAGTTATGCCTGCATGATAGAAAAGTTTGCTAAATTATATCATGGGTTCTTAAATTTCAAGTTTGTAATAAATTGGTCATTTAAATTATTTTTATCTTATATCAATCCTTTAAGTCGACAAACATTTTCAACACTGCCCTTTTGTTGAACAAACGTTAAAAACTGATGAATTTATGTATGAAGTATGTCTAACTTTATATAGTTGTTTTCAAGTATACGACTGTTTGCTTGTTTGTAAAATAAATGCTAGTATTCTCTACCATATTTATGAAATAAATATTAGTCTTCCCTGCCATATCATTATTCATCATATTATTCACGGTCATATCATTCTTAAAGAGTTTATTTTAGAGAGAAAAATAAGTATTTTCAAAGGATTGATATGGGACAAAAAGAGAATGGGAGAAAAATTCATCAGTTTTTTAACTGAAGGGTATTGTTGAAAATGTTTGTCAACTTAAAAGATTTGATATAAGACAAAAATAACTTACATGATCAATTTGTTACAAACGTAAAACTTAAATGACCCATGATGCAATTTAGTCTAGAAAGTTAGTTGTACCCAAAGTACACAACCACAGTTCAATTTCAGACCAAAATTATTATTGGGTCGAAACAATTTTTTCGAAAAGTTTTAATCTCATGACACTATTGTGAGAGGAAAATTGATGTTTACACCAAAAGATTTACTATCACACACTTGAAAATGATCAAAATACCTCCAACGGTAGTTAACTACCGTTCGCTCCAAATAGAAAAATTAAACAACGAACTGCAATTAAGCAGTTGGAGGCATTGAAGGAATGTTCGTGTGAGAGATCACAAAAACATGCTCCACAATATGATAATTGCTCTTCTCCCTTTTAGTTTTGCTCGTTCCCCTTTGCTTTTGTGCATGCACGAGTTAACTCACGTTGAAAAAATGACGAATGTGAGTTAACTCATGTTGAGTATTTTTAAGGAGAACGAACAAAACTAAGAAATTTGTTGTTCACACACCAGTAAATGACCAAAATACCCCTGGTTAGTTAACTGGCGCCGATTTCGTATTTCCTCGGTAGTTAACTACTGCCAGTTTTGAAAACCTCGGCAGTTAACTACCGAGGCGCTGTTTCATCAGCTGATAAGAGCAGCTACTCCCCCTACTCACTATTTCATCATCAACTTTCATACCACTCTCATATAAAAAGACAATTAAGGTTATGATAACGCTGACCGACTCTCTTGATAATTTGAAGGCACAACTTAACATATATTTTGAGTATCTTGGTGAAAATCAACATACACGTCACTTATTTGCTCAGATGCCTTGCATGAACCTAGGTGCAGATAAAGATAAAGACATGTGGAAAACGACGATCTATGTGTCTTGGCTTATTCGCGACGATAGCGACGTCGGATTTATGTTTCAGAATATGGTTGAAGATAATTTATTATATATGTGTGTTCGTTCCATCTGCACATGCATAGAATGTCGATAGATGTTTTATGCAACGATATGTAATGCGTTGTTTAATTATGGACACTCTTTAATGTTTTGATGAATTTCAAACATTCGTGTAATAGTAATGAAATGTCGGATTGATTTAACTATGGACAATTGTAAAAGATCATGTATTGTTCTTGTTTATGACTGATTATAAATAGTGTATGAGCTGTATTGCCTCTGGAAATGCTCTGGTTGAATTACAGGTAAAAAGAGGCCGAAAATGGCTCGATTTCCATTATGCAGAAGGCACTGTCTGCATAATTGATTTCCTCGACAGGTAACTGCCGATGCATCCGACGGCAGTTAACTACCGAAGTAATACGAAACCGCGGCAGTTAACTGCCGAATGATATTTTGGTTATTTACCGGTGTTTTTCAACCTTATTAAGTGTGTAAACAATAAATTTCCAAAACTAAAAGGGATATGAGCAATTCTCCCACAATATAGACCCAACTTGGAGTACTAATTGGGCTGTTTTTGGTTAGTGGTTCGAGAAGTGGCCTGTGAAGTAAGGTATTGCATGTAGAAGCAGTTTAGAGTCACCTCATCCATTTTATTCCATCCTATCCTAGTCATAGGGAATAAATTCCCAACCAATTTCACTTTTATGATTAACTAAAGGTAGTTTCTATCTGGTAACAAGGAGACCAAAGGCACCAAAATTGGGTATATTAAAGCTTCCATTTCTCTCTATAACAATAAAGTGGCTAAAGGTCAGTTTTGGAATAAAGGAAAACTTGAGAATTGATTCCCTTAGCTATTTTCTTTTTACTGTCTTAAGAACATTGTACTGTATGTGCAACGGATTCTTGACTGGCCTTAGTTCCTCTACATCTACTTAATAAATTTGAATGAAAAAAAATGTGACAACTAACCTAGCTATTGTAACACTTAAGTGTTAATCTGTCTATTGGTACAAAAAATAATCAAAGATTATAACTCTGATATATGAGATGGGAACGCGCTTTTAGTGATAGGCCTCGAATTGAGACACATAGCATCTCGATCTAACAATCAGCAATGCGTTGAATGTGTGAATGCATGTATTGTTGGCCACAGCGATCCATATCCAAAATGATGGAGGTAATGTAGCAAAATAGTGTCATGGTGACAATTGGCAATTTGAGTACTAGTGCACCATTTTTTTAATTGTGTAACATAAACTAAACTAAACCTATCATTACTATTTAAAACTTAAAAAAAAAAAAAAAACTTGTAAAAAAGAAAA
>Ga0228710_1007608_pt1 | contig 15889 bp, 9 predicted proteins | sample MedpolnodulmetaG_FD_177995 | JGI IMG/M metagenome (GOLD analysis project Ga0228710, IMG submission 177995) | Root nodule microbial communities from Medicago polymorpha collected in Santa Monica, California, United States - pink nodules | ecosystem: Host-associated > Plants > Roots > Nodule... | reverse complement strand
CAAAAAATCTGCAAAAAATCCAAGCCTAACTATCATCAGAATATTGAATTAATCAGGAGAGAAAAAGATAAGAAAAGGAGATTCTTTTGGAGAGATTAGTAATTTGTGAAGCAGGGACGATGAACATGAAGATTGACCGTGAGTTTGAAAAAGATTAGAGTTTGATTAGAGCTGTATTAATTGTTGGAAAGAGGAAAATTCAAATTCAAAATGGACAGCTAGAAAGTCACCAAGTATTGAAAGAGAAATTATTTTTAATACCGCATTAAATGTACATGTGAGACTTCTTAAGGAAGGTAGGTTAAGATGTTTAGGAGGGAAATTTAGCTTATGATTAGGGTTAAGCAAAAACTTAACCTTATAAGCTTTTATAATAAGAAGATAAGAAGATTACCAGATGCACTTATTATTATTTTTTCTAAAAATACATTTAATTAATACTATTGACTTATTTTGAAATATGAAAAGTCAAATTTAATACACATACAAACAAAAGACAATTTGATAATACTAATACATAAAATAAACACATTAATTATATTATTATATTACAACTTTTCTCAGTATATGTGAAAAATGCAAATAATGCTTATATACAAGGAGTAACTACGTAACGATAAATCCCACAAGGAGCGTGACAAACACCAACATTCCAAATCATAAAATCTCTTCAACTTCTTAACCACGCGTATATCCACGCTCCAACTTCTCGCGTGGTTCCAAGATTCCCATCTTTATCACAAACAACTTTATTTGAAACAAAGGATGTTACTTTCCTCCTTCTCATGTTACTTTTTCACAGTAGAAATAAATAAATAAAAAGTAGTCACTTTTGTTTGTGTTCACTTTTTCTTTTTCTTTTCCGTTTCAGCTTCCCACTCTACTCTCTCACAGTAGCTTCACAAACCCATTTCACAAAGTGGTAAAAATGGCAGAGGGAAGAGGTTCTACTCTTGTGCATCTTTTAGTGATTGTTTTTTGCTTAGTTGCATTTGGTTTTGCTGTTGCTGCTGAGAGAAGAAGAAGTGTTGTAAGTTACTATTGTCTCTCTCTCTCTCTCCATTCTTTATTTTTATTATGATTTTATATTTTTAAAGAGATCTATGCTAGTGATTGTGTCTGTTTAAGTTTGGGTTTGTAGATCATTTAAGAAGCTAAATGGCAGGTTTATTAGGTTTTGTGAACTTTGTTCTTGAAATGATACTAGTAAATTAGTTATTTTACACTAATTAATTGAGGGGAATTTTTTTTTTTAACAAGCTAAATTAGGCCATCCGAATTGACACGGGGAAGAATTGAACCTGAGACCTTGAGGAGGAGAACACTCTCAGGTCCCAAGCCAATACCACCGTTGAGGGGAAACTGTAAGTGAAAGCAAAAAATAATTTCACCAAATTAACCTTATCATCCATTGATGTGTTCATTGTTATTATAAATGCAAGATGAAGGTAAATTACTTGAGATGATGATGATGGGATTAATATTAATAAAAGTTCATAATTGAAAGAAAAAAAATTAAAACTACAAATGACGGTTGTCAGTTGGTGGGAACTTATTTTCCTTTAAAATGTGACACTTATAATGAAACGGAGTGTGTCGTGGAAACTTTTGCTACTTGTTTGGAAGGAGCATAGGTGATGTGGACTATTTTTGGAGGAATTAGAATTACAAGTCGGAGTTTTGTTAACTTGTTTCGGAAATCACATTAGACTGGGGGTGAATTTCCTAAACTTCGACTTAAACTGAAAACTCCGACTGTGGGAAATCAGCATTAATTCTTAAACTAAAAACACAATGTCATATGTATTATATATAAATTCATTGAAAGTAAAATACAATCAAGTTCAAACAAAAACAAACTAAAAGAGAAAAGATTCTCTAGAAGTGGGTAGAATATTTGTGATGATGAAATTATGCTGGCTAGTTACTCATTTTAACCCTTGAGTTTTCTTTGAGCCAATTGAATTCCTCTTTTTAATTGAAGATAACTTAACCATGCTGTCAATTTCCTTCTTCCTAGAACCCTCAATATCTCATTTTTATCGAAATATCTAATAGGATATTAAGTAAAAGTCAAAAGTTTAAAAGTACGTAAAATATAAAATAATATAAAATATTTGAAAAATTTGTAGGATGTGTGATTGAAGTTTTAAAAATGGGGGTGATTTGACTTTTAAATGGAATATGATGCTTTGGTTACTTAAATTTGTGTGGAAGAAGGTTTGGAACAATTTTTTCAGTTCAATTTCTGAACATTTGTAGAACAAAACGATGATTTGAGTGTTTGAAGTAGCAAGAATGGAATATATTAGAAATAAAAAAAATGAGGGGTTAAATTTGCTCAATAAATTATCGAGGAAGCCATAGTAGAGGAAATCAGCGTGTAGGGAACCAAATAACAAATATGAGAGGGGAGAAAATAGATTCAGAATAAAGGGCATAATAGAATAAGAGAGAAAGAAATTAGTGATAAAAATAAAACAAAAAAACAGAAAACTGAGAATATCTTGTTCAGTGGAAAAAGGAGGTATTTGGAATAGTGAGGTGAGATGGGGGGTTAACTGAAAATATAATATGAAGGACAGTTTTTGTTTGATGGTTTAGAAATTAGTGTTATATGCATTAGGTTTTCACAAGTTATGTAGTGAAATAGGTCGAGTCTATTGTACTGTCTTTTCTACTTTTTGACTCGTGCCAGAACCACTATGTGCGCAAAGTGGAAGTGATTACCATATCCTTGAAATGGTGTTGCTAGAGTTCGGCTACAGTGATGCCAGGGTAGCAATTAGCCAGTCGACTATACTGCTTTCATACCACGTTGTCTCTGTGCGTTGTAAACCCTGTGTTGCCATTTCCCCCTTGCATGCGCAAGTGAATGCAAATATGCGATTGCTGAAGTCTCTTGTTTTCTTTCGGTGTTGCATGGTATTGAAAGAATACCTTCAAGCAACGGTACAACATACTGGGATTGGTGCTAGAATACATAGAGCATTGGACTGCATGTCATTTGTCCGGCACAGTAGCCTATCATTTCTTGTGACACCTATACCTTTTTTCTTTGAAATAACCTTCATTTATCTTTTCTTTTTTTTGGGTACTCTTTACCTTCTACTTGTAAAGAGGACCTATTTAAGCACCAGAAAGAAGGGATGAGTAGATGGAGGATAGCTCAATAGTTAGAGGTAGAGAGAAGAACAGCCATAGGTCAAACCACTGGGAGAGTTCTAGACATTTGGACATAACCTATGACCTCTTGGTCACACGACACGAATTCTAATTGTGTGTCAAAGCTCCGCTTTTGTATGATTATTACTCATGTAATATTTTTCTTTTCGTGAAAATAACACAGGGAATGAGGTGATTACTATTGTGTGTTCAAAGTTTATTGTGTTAAATGATGAACTCAATGAAGAGTTTACATATGCATATTTTCTGGTGGTTTCCGTTCATATATGTGATACGACCAGAAAATATTTTTTATATTGAACTATAAATTCTCTCACAACAGAGAATAAACTCTCAATTCCCTATGATACTGGAAGCAAAATCTGTATGCGACCAAGAAACAAAAATGGAATAGATCTATGCTCCTTATAGAACGATCACGGACACTCCTCGGATTAGACATGTCCCATTGCCGGACACATGTCGTGTCTGACACCGACACCGACACATATAATTACACTGAATTGTGTGATTTTCTCAAATTATTAGCGGTATCCATCCTTCATAGGATATAGAAATGATAATCCTGGATGAGAAGGAACCTGATTCACTACCTTGACAGACCTTCATTGTTTTTCAGAACTTCACTGACACCTCCTTGAATATGTTACACCCTCTGGTATACTCAGTCTCCCTCCTCACATTTCCAAATATTTCCCTCCAATCCCCCTATGCCACCGTCCTTTGTATTATGCATGTTTTCTCTCTTCCCCTTCTACTAATTCTTTTACATGAAGGCCTCGATGGCTTTCAAGCCTGTTTTTCTCTTTCACTTCCCTCTCATATTCTTTTGTCCCTTTTACTCCATTGCCTTGTTAACTGGGCCTGTCAATTTTATTTTCGTAGGGAAACTATGTCAAAAAGAAACATAGCAGGAAGATGAGTAGATTGATTGTGTTGTTTAAGGTATTTTGTGAGGGCATGGAGTAAAACTAGAATTAGGCATGGATTTTGTCTGATATGTGTATGCTTTAATGTTTCATAGGCTATGAAGTATGAATGTTTCTTCATATTTTACATTAATTTGGCCTCCTCTCTTCGCTATTGCTTCACAGGGAACCATCCACACAACTCCAGGAACAAATGAAACATACTGCGTTTACAGTTCAGATGTTGCAACTGGTTATGGAGTGGGTGCTTTCCTATTTCTTCTTTCAGGTGAATCACTGCTTATGGGTGTGACAAAATGCATGTGCTTTGGGAGGCCTTTAACCCCTGGGGGAAATCGAGCTTGGTCCATTATATATTTTCTTTCTTCTTGGTAAGAATTCTGAGTTCATTATTTTACTAATTTTATTTCATCTGAGCACGCTGATACAGTGTTATTAAACTTGTTAAAACTATTGTGTTAAAAGTGGCATGTTCTTATAATGTCCAGTGAAAAATTATTGGAAATTTCATTTTCTGCATCATCGTGTCTTGATTTGTTTGGTTGATTGGTTTAAGTATGTGGTGCTTTCAATATAGTCCTTTAATGTAGCAAAATAATAAAAATATCCCCAAGCGTGTCTTACTAATTTCAGGGATCAAACTGGCTAATAGAGATACATTCGAGAGCCAAACTAACGAACAACAGACACATTAGAGGACCAAGTTGACTAACAAAGAACATATTTATGGATGTTTATCTTAGTTTTAATACATTTAGTGACTATAGTGACAATGCCTCACAATTTACGGATAAAATGAGTTTTTATTTGTTTATTTATACACAACACAACCCCTCACTCATTTTGGCTATAGATTTGGTTAGAATAATCAAATAGGAATCATTGTTTCATTCCACTGTGTGTTTTTTGTTTTTATTCATGCGAAGCTTCTTGGTTTTTTGAAAATGCCGCTCATGAAACATCGAATTTATTGTGATCTATGACGTATTCATTCTCTTCACTAGTGAATCATTTTGGTTTCAGTTGCTAATTTTTTTCCCTTTTCTCCAGGGCCACTTTTCTGGTTGCAGAATCATGCTTAATAGCCGGTGCAAAAAAGAATGCCTATCACACCAAATACCGGGGAATTATTTATGCTCAAAACTTCTCTTGTGAAAGTTTGAGGAAAGGTATCTTCATTACCGGAGCAATTTTCATCGTTGTAACCATGGTTCTCAATGTATACTACTACATGTACTTCACAAAGGCAACCACTACTCCACTTTCTCAGAAGACCAATCGGGTTAGTTCCACCATCGGAATGACTGGACATGCATGATGGACCTTGGATGAATATGAAAGGGTAACAATTTTGAGTCTTCGGTTCAATGAATGTCTCCATGATTTTTACTACTTGGTAAAACAGTGGTTTTGACTTTGTTTTTGCTTAGTTAACTAGTGTTCATAATGTTCTGGTGGATTTTACTGCTCAAAAGCAAGTTATTCCATTAATATCGAAGTTTAGGTGAAGGGGATATATGTAATCAGGTTTCAGTTAAACTTTATATTGAAAGTGTGTAAAATATTTTGAGGCTATTGCTATATTGTTATCAAATCTGACAAATGCTCGTGAAGATTCAAGATAACAATTAATTAACAAGCTATTCTACATTTCTGCACGACAAAGGGAAGTTTTTTTCTTTCTCCTACACAATACACCATGTAAGGTGTATCATGTCTTGGTTTAAACTTGATGGGAAGACATTTGGAGAGCCAGGTGCAACGACGAGTAAATGACCCAAAATCACAAGAGAGGATATAACATATAGCCTCGTAAAACCTTATGGAATTAAGTATATGACTCACATCTCTCGTATATCTAATATTTAGTTCATTTGTAATTGTTGTAAGATTACTCACGTTTGAACCCAATTAAATTTCTGATCGGTGGCGGATCTTCTCTATGACCCATGGGATCCATGGCACCCCTTAGGTTTTCTATATATACTATATTATGCTCTAATACTTGGACTAGTTTCTAGCTGTCACAGCGGATTGGCAGTATGTTTATTTTATTAAAAAAACTGTTTTTGCGGGGGTGGGTGGGTGGGGGATTTGAACCGGCACCCTCTGACATGCATTCAATCAAAATAAACCACTAGAACAGTTAATAATTTTAACAATTTCTTGAAACAGCTTAATATCTATTCCATGAACTTTTGGCACCTGCAAGAAAACAACTCAAGATCCGCCACGGTTTCCGATTGAGTTACATGTCAATGACAAAGTCCCTTATTGTTTCATATTAGCTAAGCATATTGTTGTCTACTTCATTAGTAGTAACAAAATCCATAGACAAGAGGTCAGCATCTTCACAAATTCTATCTCTTTCCCCTATGTTGCATATCTTGTTGTACACCTCAAGCATAGTAGGCCTTTGTTCAAACAAAGGATGAACACATTCACGTGCAACTCTAAGAAGAGTAGATACCTTCTCATCTTCAAATTCTATCTTGTCTAGATATTCATCCACTGCATCACAGAATCCAGAAGGGTCGTCCTCCAACATATTCACATGATTCGGATAAGTCACATAAGGAACTGTAACATTGTTAAAATATTCATGTATTTCCCCAAATTTCTTCCCATTAATCAGCTCAAAAAGCAAACAACCAAAGTCAGAAACATCCTTCTTCTCAAGTCCTATGTTTTTTTCCAGATCATTATTCATAAACACAATCTCTCCGAAATTGGATATTTTCGGCTCAAAATTTTTCCCTAACAAGATACAGTCAGAATTTATATTAAGATGAACCATATGCAAGCTATGATGGAGGCAACATAAGCCTCTTGCTACCCCAAGTGCAATTTTAATAACCTTTGACCATTCTAATTTTTTAGTTTCTTTCAACCTATCAGATAGCCTTCCGTTTGACATGTATCGATACACCAAAATTCTTTCATTGTTTCCTTCTTCTATGCTAAAACCAATCAATGAAACTATGTTTCTATGACTGTATTGTCCCAAAATCATTAATTCCAACTCAAAACTTTTGATAATTGATCGAGAATCATATAGTCTCTTAACCGCCAAGAAACAACCGTTCGGAAGAGCTGCCTTGTACATGATTCCAATTACTCCAACACCAATGACATTGTCCAAGCTAAAATATTTGGTTGCATGACATAGTTTTGTGAAGTTCATTCTATAAGTCAATCGTCCAACTTTACTGATCTGTTGAAGTCATCCATCCCAAAAAACAATCAAGACAAAAATATTATTTTATTTCAACATGTAGTGTACTATAAATGTCCATTAATTTATTTGATTATCAATGTTAGGAGAGATTACGGTTACCTGTATGCTTTTCTCTATCAACTCCATAGGAAACACTCTATCTTTTTGTCTAGCTTTCTTTAGTTTCTGTGGATGGAGATTCCCAATAGATAAATTATTAAAAACAACAGAGAAACCTTTCAATTATTTCAGAAACTTCTCAATGAAATCCTATAGCTACAATTTCAAAATGAGTGTTTGGTATCTTTTCTTGTGAGGAATAGATAGAAACAAGCATCTACAATGATATGTTATAGTATAAGTAGTGGTGCTTTTCACTCATTTTTCCAAACAAAAGAAACTTTGAGATTTGAAATAACAACTGATCTCAACAAAAGGAACTCAAGAGTTGGACTAACAAAGACAATCTATAAGGAAAATTGCTGTTCCCACTTGTGTTAAGGCTGAAAAACACCAGTAAAATACACAAATACACCCTCGGTAGTTAACTGCTGTCGGTTTATACCATCGGTAGTTAACTACTGAAGTTTTCCTCGGCAGTTCGTTGCTGCCGGTTTCATCGAAAGTTAATTGCCGATGTGTCCTTTATACAGAAACAGAAGCATCAGTATCAGTTTCTTCATTCTTTAAAAACCACTCAAATTCTCACCAATTCCATTTTCACGATTTGCAACTCAATCATCTCCACTTTATCACAAGTAAGTAGTTTTACTCATTCGTAATCATAATGCGAGTTTGTGTAGTTTTTTTTTTTTTTTTTTTTTTTTTTTTTTTGTAAATTTTGGTAGTTTACATGTGGTTAGGGTTGATGTTGAAATTGAACTTTTGGTAGATTGCATGTGTAGATTATGATGTTATTGATGAATGTAGTTGCTGTGAATGTTGTTTGAATAAGTACAATGTGGTTTTGAATGGTGTCAAATTAACACAATGAGAATATGTTTGATACTTTGCACACAAAGTGTTTGACAAAATGCCCATATGAGAATTGCATTGATTATTTACTTAGTTTATGTAGTTATAGATAATTGTAGTTGATGGGAATGATGTTTACATTATGTTGAAAGTCAATGTAGTTTTGAATGGTATTTATATTCTGTTGTGAATGATGTTTAGGTTGTGTTGCGAATGGTGTTTAGATTTTATGCTAATTTTCTTTCTTCAATGATGTTAATTTTTTTAAATTATGTGTAGATATGTTTGATCCGGAGCAGAGGCAGCAGATTGACCCATCTAGGATGATATCTGGTAGACTTGCTATGACTAATAGCGGTAGGCGAGCAAGGCAAAACGTGCATATCCCAAAGAGGGGAAGAGGTAAAGGTCGGATGGGGGATGGTGCAGAGAGTTCTCAGGCTACATAGCCTACACAGTCATAGGTGGTTGACTCGATGCAGTACCTGAATTATCAGGATCAGATACATGATGCCACTGATGGTGGTTATGACGACGATGAGTAGTGTTATGTTGTTAGTTTTAGGACTTGTTCGTTTTAGGATTTGTTAGTTTCATTTTCAGACTTTGATTCATCGTGGTAATTTTCGTTTATTTTGAATCAAATGTTGATAATTTATTATTGTTCATGATGTGAAAATATTCGAACAAGTTGTGTTATGTGTTTAAAACGCATATCAGGTCAAGAAAATGAAGCTTCTGCCAATGCAGAGGCATCAGGACGCATCAGCAGTTAACTGCCGATGATATTGAAACTGACGGTAGTTAACTATCAAATGGGCTTTTGAGTCTTTTACTGGTATGTTTTAGCTTTCTTCAACAATTTTCATCTATAAAGTGTCCGGACTGGGCCAAAGCCCAGTATGTTGTAAGTGCCCTAGGAGCACACCGAAGCCGAAGCCAATACATTGATCTCATTAGAACATACGATGGTGATAAAATGATAATCCATCAAACAAGTCATGGAAAACCTAACATACTAATGAATAACACTTAGAAAAGCCTAGAGTTTTTCCTATAGATAAGGATACTTGATCATGGTTAAAGGTACACATTCTCTGAATCCTAAAACCTCATCATGGCGGAGTGTCAAATGATGTTTTAGGCTATGTTTTGTATTGTTTTCATTCAAGACGTTGTAATTCACTTTCTTCCCTAATCATGCAACTTCATAGGTGTTTTGAGTCTTTTTATTATTAAATCATATAATTTGAAAAAGCACGACACCACAAGAAGGATAAAGGTATATGAAAAATGAAGATCAATGATGCTTCGAAGCGTTTTGAAGACAATACAAGTTTGGGAAATTTCATCGTAAGTTCCAAGACATTTTAATACGGAAGAACACTCGTAAAAGGACGAAGAACTGGAGAATTCGTATCCTGACTCCTGTCTCATGTGTCGTGCACATGGAGCCATGTCCGAGTGCACTTTGGACAACCCTGCAGGCTGTCTCATTCGCCCCATGTCAAACGCTATGCGTTTCTAAGGAGTAAAAATGCACTTTCAACTTGTTTTCCATACTAGATTTGAAGATAAAAACCAAGTTATCGTCTCTTAACCCCTAAGTAATTATGCCTATAAATAGTGACCCTTGAACACACTTATATTTATCATAAAGTTGACGGTACAAGGCAAGGCTAGACATCCAGAGCTTCAAGTCTGGGTTCATTCCTCGTATTGTTCTCCATAGTATACTTTTCTATTCTGTGGTAATGATGCATATTACCATGTGTAACAAGACCACTTTTGATTAGGGTTCCACGATGAAGCTCTACTTATTTGTTGGATTCAATTAATTAAAGTTTATATATACTTTACAATTCATTTAGCTTGATCTAATTTGTATATGTTTCAAACGCTATAATGTTTTTCAACTAGCGGTTGATCTAATCTCTAGGTTAAGATATATGACAAACTATCTTGTCTTTTCATGGACAAGAACAATAGTAAATTTCTTGTTTTCTAATTAAATTCTTTTAATTGAATATTAGTATGATTGTTAAGGTACTTATGATTCATCTTTAGGAAAAGTCAAAACTATAGCCCTTGTCTAGGCATAAATACTGGAACTTCCCACCTTTCCATAAAAAAGTGATGAGAACCTACTAATATCACCTTATACAAGAGTTAATTTAATAATGGAATAAAATGAACTAAATTAGGGTTTTGCTAGAAGACACGTCTTTTAGCAAGTTATTCTATGAGCATTTGCTAAAAGACACTAACTAATTTTTATGAAGGTGTCTTTTAGCAAAGTTATAACTAAAAAGTGGAAATCACACCTTGAGGGGTGGGTTGCTAGAAGACACCTTCATGGGTGGCTTCTAGCAAAACCCACCAAATTAATTATGGTTTCAAGTGTTATTTTCGTAGGTGATTATATGAATGTCTTGTTTTTGTCACATCTAGAGTTATGGATGTTCGATTGAGGTGATCTTTAATGTGTTGGAAATTTTAGAATAATTGATTTAACTGAAATTAAAATTGAGTGCTGTAAAACTTGTATCAACTAAAGAAACAATAGAAACATATTTAGTCCTAAAAGAAATACAAAAGGAATATAGAGTACCTCGTTGATCTTTTGCTGTTTAAATTTCTGGCAAGGCAATTTGCGCTTCTCTTCTGTTTTCATACATCCAACCTTCTTATTTTTTCTATTCTTGATAAGTTGTGCGGGTAGACAATAGAACATATAAAAAACTATGACAAAAGTTGCAGTAAAACAATACCCAGCAATAAGACCATGCCTAAATGATTCTTTGAATTGGTTAGAGAATTCCATTATGCCACCAAACCGGTTTACAATGAAGGACACTCACAAAGAACCACTTCTTAAATCCAATTATTCTCAAAATGCTAATGTTTGCTTACACAAAGAACAATGTTAACATACTCAATTATTTGCTAGTGTATGAATAGCAAATATTTCCCTATTATATACTCAATTATTTTTTTTAACACCCCTTACCACTTGTAGGAAAACTATGGATGGTTTCCATGGTTACTATATATGTAACATTGACTTTTCGGTATAAGCTACTAAGTTTCGTGGAAAAGGCTGCTCTAACGACCGAGTAAGCGCAAGCAAAATTTCTCTAAATACACTCTCAATATTTTAATTTGTCCATTTCTTTGGGATTTTATTTAAATTTTAAATTCAATCCATGTTTCTTGGAAAAAAATATATGTTGGTTTTCGTAAAACCGAACTGGATGTTGAACCAGTAGAATCACTAGTTTAAGATTTAAGGATCAAACCAAAGGTTTGACAACAATTGAACCATGTGTAATTAAAAAATTATTTTTAAATTTAATAAAATTAGTATGTAATATAATAGTATCAATTATAAAGCATTTACTTTTTACGCTAAATACAAAACATTTATCATGAATTTCATGATATGTTATATTCTTAAGGGTTAATTGTTCAAATAGTTCTTGGAATATACCCGAGATCAAATAATAACTGTTGTAAAAAAACAAACCACAAATGCTACTATTGTAATTTTGTTTTCATCATATTTTGGTTCTCCAATAGTCTAGTCACACAAGAGATGTTGACATGGATACAAAAGATAGAATTATAGGTAAATGGTTCCCAAATTGGGAAGGGTCATTTCCAGTTATACAAATATTTACGAATGGTACGTATGAAGTCGAAGAGTTGGCTTCTCACAGTCGAATTTTGCGAATAAATAGCAAGTATTTGAAAAAAGATAAGTCTATGTTGCATGAAATTAAAATAGACAAGGAGTAATTTCAAATGCATAATCCAAATATGGCCTTAAAAAATAAATTCCCAAAGCATTGTTGAAATTACAACAAACATTGTTATGTTACAAATAAAGCTTAGAAGAAAATGGACATTGTCTTGTTACAATTTTTTTCCATGACAAAGCCAAAAATTACAGAGTTAAATCCTAAGGTTTTCATTTAATCAGTCGAACACAATTTTGGCATGTTTCATCCTTAGTGTTGATCAGAGTTTCTGTTGCAACTATTTCTTCAATCTCTGCTTCGAGTATGGGGGCGTTGTCGAGGTGTTGGATTGCTTCTTTCACTTTTTCCTCCAACTGTGATTGTAGTGAGCCCAAAGTTGCATCTTGAGTTTCAAGTTTTCTCTTTTCCTCAGCTTCAATTTTCGACTGCAACTCCTTTATTTCTTGTTACCACCTAGAAATGTTGGCATCACAAGAGGCCACTTGCTCACTATCTTGTTTAGATTTTTCCTCCAACGTTGTCATTTGTTTCATGGTTTCTTCAACATTGCCTATTTCTTGATGTCGAGCACTTGTTTGCATAATCAACCTGCTTGTAGTTTCTTTTCGCCTCTAGAAATCATTGCCAACTTGTTTCAAGAGGGGGATCATACTCCAGAATAAAACCAACAATAGAATCTCCTGAATTTGGAGTGTTAAGCTTTTGCAACATGGCCTTGATATAATAAACAATGATAAGATCTTGTTTGACAGCTTGGAACAAGTCCACATATAGAATTTTGGCTTGAAGTTCTTGGATTAGCATGTGCTTGGAGTTTCCAGATGGCTCACCACACGACGTAGTCAAAGAGCCTTGGGATTTGTCGAAGGGGAACCTCATGATGCTCATCATCAACTTTAAGGCTTTGATGGGATTCTTGGCCTTCAATTCCTCAAGTTCCTCTTGACTCAATGAGGTGCCAGAAGTTTCCTTAGAGTTTGATGTAGCTTTGGTTGGGATATCTTCAATGTGTTCAGGATCTGAGGATCCCTCTTCTTCAAGATCCTCTTGGGGTCGATAGTTAAAATACACCCATTCTGAATTAGATGATTCTTGATGATTGATGTCTTTGATAGTTTTTTGAGTAGGCTCCTCATGAATAGTCTATGTGGTTGTAGGGTCTGGAACTTGGTGGCCTTCAGGCATATATCCTCTTTATTTTTCCTAATTGTTCTCTCCATCCATGTTTATGGGGATATCAACAACCATTTCCTTAATGGGCTCGCTGACTATTGACAGATGCATTGATGGCGAGTTTGTCGAAGTGAGTGGTATTGGCCCAGTATTTAGTGAGGCATGGGATAGAGCGTCCTGCATACAAACGAAGGAAAGGTTATACTTTAATCTTATAATCTCATTCAAATAAAAATCCAAAAAGGTTTTAAAAAAAATACCTCAGATGGTTCGACACATCACTTGATGGGATGTTGCTCTCGATTTGAACATGTTGAATATCCAAATGGAGTTGACCTTTATAATTTATGCATATTATACTTAGTCGAAACTACTCTTTGTGATAAAGTTTTCAAATTATTTTGAATAACATTTGAAGATCCATAAGAGAACCAAGTGAAATGGTGGTCGAAAAGCCAAAGCAAATTCAACAGTTGGCAGAGGTGGAAATTTAACACAATGAAATTCTAAAGCAAAACAACATTTTTCTTTTACATAAGGAAGAAAAGTTAGTTTTGGAATTTTATCAACAATTTTTTGTTTTAAAACAGTTGCAGCCTTGAAGACAATTCAACTAAGTTTTTGTGGATTATATACAATTTCAAAGTAATTCTGGAAAGCTTGAGTTTCTTGGATATGCGTAGCTCGACTTTTCTTCGTTCTTTTCTGAGGAAAAGGAAAAGCAGCTATTAATTGTGGAAGCAGATTCGACTCATAAGTGGAGTTAGTGAAATAATATTCACTCCACCATTGGAAAATTCTTCGATGTAGAAATATGATTCTTCATATTCAAAAGGCTGAAAGTCTAGAGCCTTTTGTGCCATGTTAAGCAAGTCTTTTTGATAGTCTTAGACTCGAAGGTGCAAGTTAACCAAAGTTGGAATAACCATATAGGTCCAGAGATTAAACGGCCTTTTCATGGTTCTAACTTTTGCATTGCATGACTCTCATGACCTAAAGATTTGTAAAGTGATCCTAAGATTAGTCGACTTAGGTAAAAATTGTGTCCTTCATGCAGCTAAGTAGCCAATACCACAACACTTATTGGCTACTTACAGTGAGCTAGAACAGAAAACATAATGGGATAGCGAAAGGGTTAAGAAGAATATGTGTTTTTTGTCAGACACTTCCTCACTATCAGTTTTGTGATGGTTAAGAATTTAGGTTGCGTAGCTAGCATGTTAAGAAGCCCAATAATGGCAGCCACATCAAATAGAGTGGGGGTGAGCATGCCACATTTTAGTTGAAATGTATTGGTCTAACCTTTCCAAAAGTGGATTGTAGCAATGGGTAAAATTCCTATGTTTTTACAGACTTGGAATTTTTTGCGTTCGACTTTTTTTAGCTAATTAAGATAATTGTCTTTCCTAATGTAGAAAGCAGATCGAAAGACTCTGCTAGGAGCACTCATGAAACCCATCTCACAAGGCCTCTTTAAAACAATCCTAGGTTTTCAATTAGCATATCCAGGGAAAAGATCGTTTACCTTTTTGGTGTTTATGGAAGAGTCTGGGAAAGGGCCTAAGAACATATGCATGTTGTTGGAAATGGAGAAAGGAATCAATACATGTGAATTCCAGATTTTGGCATGTTTCACATCCATTAAAGGGTCTGGTGTGAAGCTTTGATTTTCTTTTTGGAGAGGAACATCCACTCTTGCAACTACTACATGAATAACTATTAAAGATGAAGAAGCCATTGTTATAGAAAGAATCTGAAGAAAGTTTGAAGCTTTGAAGTTTTTTTTCGATTTCTGTTTCAAAGAGAAAGTTAAAAGGTTTGTGAGTTTTTATGGAGAAATAGAGGTACAAAGGTTGCAATAGTTAAAAAGAGAAGAAAAAAAGGAGGAGAAAGGATTTTATATTCTTATGAATAGAGAGACAAAGGGAACCTTTTAGTTTTCTCCGGTAAGATGAAGCCATGTGGCCCTATTTAACGAAACCTATCATGCATTTAAGTGACATATGGTGGTTTTAAGGTTTGTGTCGTGGCCCACTAAATGAGAAAGTGGCGCCATAATGGGTTTTTTCTGCAAATGTGAGTTGAAAAGAGAGTTTCAAAAGTGGTCATGATGATGATGACGTCAATGCCTCACCTTTGAAATATGGAAAAGTTTTCAAAAATGTCACCTTTGAAATATCCACAATTCAGTTGAAAACGACATTTTTTGGGGGCAATTTGTTAGTGTTGTATATTGGCTTCAAATTGGATTTGCAGGAAACCTAAAATCGCGGCACGATTTGAGGCACCATGGCACGATTTTGTTGGCCGGGAGCAAGGATCCATGAGATGGAAAATCGTGGCATGATTTGGGAAATCGTGACACGATTAGGCTACTTCCTCACCAAGTTTCCCTTGAAAGCAACTATTCACAACGGTTACCTAGAGAAAATCGCGGCACGGTTGGTCAAAATCGTGACGCGATTTTGGACAGTTGTGACTAGTATTTAAGTGGTTCTGCAGATTTTTTTTTGAAGAGAGATGAAGCTAGAGGCCTAGGGTTCACAAAGGGGGGAACTTGAGAGTTGAGTACCTTTGTAGGGAGGGTCTCTAGGGTTGGGATAAACATTGTAAACACCTTGGGTAGTGAGATTGAATCATTGGAAGGA
>Ga0228710_1007598_pt1 | contig 15914 bp, 8 predicted proteins | sample MedpolnodulmetaG_FD_177995 | JGI IMG/M metagenome (GOLD analysis project Ga0228710, IMG submission 177995) | Root nodule microbial communities from Medicago polymorpha collected in Santa Monica, California, United States - pink nodules | ecosystem: Host-associated > Plants > Roots > Nodule... | reverse complement strand
GTAAGCTGAAAATTTAGGCTTATTAAAATATGGCATAAGCAGCTTATGAAACTATGATAAGCTATTTTTATTTATTTACCCAAACACCTTTAAAAAGGCTTATGGGAGTAGATAAGCCCACATAAGCTCAAAATAAGGCAATCCAAACGGGGCCATAGTGCTCTTTCTTGATTTTGGTTATTTGTTTCTTGGAGCCACTTTGTTTTTTTATAATGAAGTATGAAATATATTCACATAATTTGATATAATAAATTAGTAAATGCCACTGAAACAAAATTGCAAGAACAATAAGTTTTCAGCTGTTCTGAAGAAGCACACAATGTAGCACACACAACACTATGTCATAACAGTATCTGCAATTATATAGTCAATACTATATGCTTATTCTACTGCGCATTTCTTTAGATTGATGAGTAGTATGGGCAACATCACCCGTTTTCTTTTTAATGGAAATTTTATGACAATGACTAAACACGCTTTCTCATTAATACCATTGTTACGTACAAAAAGGAAAGAAAAAAAATGAAGAATCATACCACTGTTACAATGTACAGTGGTAGTTACTTGCATTGTAGTCAAAATCCCGACTTAAATCCTAAAATCCAGGGTTTTGCGACTTTCTTTACCTTCAACGACTCAAATTCATAGTAAAATCCCATAATAGGCAATATCCATCGATTTTGATTGCGGTTTTACAATTTCTTATATCGATTCTACAAAAGTAGTTGAGTAACTTCAAATTTGGTTGCGATTTTACGATTGTCGATTTTGCTCCTCTCTTTTGACCTGAAGCAAAATCTTGATTTTGACAACCTTGGTTATTTGTACCCAACAATTGGAATGTCATAGAATGCTGTAGTGTACGTGCATTACAAATCAACATGGCATATATATTACACAAATTATTGTTGTTTATTTATTTGGTCGAGACCATTCATGAAAAGTACACAAATTTTTACCTACCCTCTCTAATAGTCATGAAGGATGGCTTTAGAAGGATCATTTGGTGAATGAATATATGCACCACCAACTATGCTTGTACTTGCAGTTGAATTGTAATTACTTGTATCTAATCCCTTCGCTGAAATGTCAGTCATGATGCTGCTAACATCGTCAAATTTCCAGTCAGTCAAGTATCCGGGCCTTGATGTTACAGTGCCCACTTCAATATCTCCTGAAAGCATTGCTACTACACGTGACATTGACGGCCGTAAAGTTGGTGATGCCTGAGTGCACAAAAGGGCTATTCCCACAAGGCGTTGGACTTCTTCCTTGTTGAATTCTGATAGTCTAGGATCTATCAGATCATTTATACAGTTCCCTTCATGAAGCTGCCAAGCCTAAGTTACAAAGCAAAAATAACATTAAGCTATGTCTGAAAGCGATAAACAAGAGAAAACACAGGCTAAATCAGTTCTTGGACAGAATCATGGCCTATGCCTAACCAATTAAGCACAATATTTTATATTCAACGAGAATTCGAGGCCTTATACAAAGGAGGTTGGGACTTGGATAATTTTATTTTTCTTTGGATGTTAAAGTGTGTGACTATGAAGATTGTATGGACTTCATAGACAAAGTAAGGTAGTTACAACATGTGACAAAGAGAAGCATGCATACCCATTCTAGAAGATACATCTTCTCTCCTTCCAAAGTTGAATCAGAATTTGGCCTCCCACTAACCAACTCCAGAGCCACAACACCAAAGGAAAAAACGTCTGCTTTCTCTGTAAGGTGTCCGCGCATGGCATACTCCGGTGCAAGATATCCACTTCATCATGAGTTTTACACCAGATTGACAATTTGGTATAATTTGAAACAAAATATATGCAAATCAAATCAAATATTGATAAAATCATGAAACTACAAGATGATCAAGTGTTAATGACTTACATTGTCCCAGCAACGCGGGTGCTTATATGGGTTTTTTTATCATCATATAATTTAGCCAATCCAAAGTCAGATATTTTAGGGACAAGCTCAGAATCAAGTAGAATATTACTAGCCTTCACATCACGGTGTACAATCCGGAGCCGCGACTCCTCATGTAAATATGTCAAACCTCTTGCAACACCCATACATATATCATAGCGGGTTGACCAATTGAGGAATAGAACATTTCCTGCTCAAACAAGCCAACGATGTTGTTAATTATAAGCACGAGAAAAGAAAAAGCAAATAAGCATTAATACATACAAGAAAACGCAAACATGGAAGAAAATTATCTTATTCTCATACCAAACAATGCTTGATCAAGACTCCTATTTTCTAAATACTCGTAGACAAGTAGTCTTTTACTCCCTTCAATACAACATCCATATAATTTGACAAGATTACGGTGTTGCACAGCGGATATAGTAGCAATCTCAGCTACAAACTGACTCTTTCCCTGATGGGATCCTATAGATAATTGTTTCACAGCTACATCTCTTCCATCGTTAAGTATCCCCTGCGAGGACAAAAAGGAAAGAAAAAAAATTCCCTAAATAAACAAATTAAGTTTGAATATTAGGCTAAAGTGTTTCATATTTGTTAAAAGTTAAAATAAAGGCTCACAACCAAAATACAACTACTATCAATGGCAGAGCAAATTCTTGGAAGTTGGGAGAAGCTCTTGAAAGTATATCCTTATTAGTTAAGAACAATATTATAAATAAAAGATAATTACTTGTCATCAGTTAAATTGAACACTCAACAATTAACTTCTGTCAGCTAGAAAGTAATCATAAACATGGTAATTATACGAGTATTATTTTTTTGAATAAGTATTGACAATGATATCATGTAGTAGCATGTTATCATAATATCTTATACAGAGACAGTAAAATATTCACCTTATAAACAGGTCCAAAACCTCCCTCTCCAAGTTTATTGTCACGATTGAAGTCACTTGTAGCATTTTTCAACTCAGAGTAGCTGAAAGTGTTTGGCATTGTATCAATGCCGAAAAGGTCTGCAAAAATTAAACACAAACATAGTTTAGAATGATATGGACGAAGAAACCAAGAAGTAGAGAAGGATATACATACATACATACATGCATCCATACATACACACATACATACCCCCCTACACACACACACACACACACACATACACACACACACACACACACACACACACACACACACACACACACACACACACACACATATAATGTAGAGTACAATCATTTCTTCCCGCTACAAACACCTATACATATAGAACATTGAGTCCTACAAACACCTAGATCTAAAAAAGTTCAGCATGCAAACTTATACTTTACTGCGTACAATCGACAATAACATCTAAGTATATGTAAGAAGACAATTTAATTAACCAAGCAACAAAACTATACAATATATTGATAAAATTTCATTACCGTCATCATCACTGTAGAGTTTTCTTCTCCGGTTGATATAGAAAATGGCAAAAACTGCTAGAAAGCATACAGCTCCAACACCAACAACAATTCCTATGATTAGACCCGCTCTATTCTTTTTACTACTCGGAGGTTTGTTGCTGACAGTAGGCACGAAATCTATACAAAATTGAATAACAAAACTTTATAATAATTTCAGATAAAATATTATATATCGTGACAAATATATTTCAGGTGAATAATCTTTTTTGTAGTTTTACCTGGGGTAGCACTGATGGCTTGAATCAAGGGTCCATAAGTACCTGGGGCAGGTACGCAACAAGTTCCTTTTCCCGCCCAAAAAAGATGGACCTCGACATAATTTTCTTTAACATGAAACCTAAATTGTTTTTGAACAGCTCTGTAGGAGACACCTCCAGCTTCTCTTTGTATGTCAAAATCCTTCAAAACACGAGTACCCTGAAATTTAAAAGCTAAAACATGAAAACTAGACAATGTGAAGATTCCCTTAACTGCATAAGGACTTCATCGAATATATCTCTAGTCATTGTGAAATTTCAACAACAAAAATACCTGGATATAAATGTCAAAGACCCGTCTCCCGTGGCTTTTCCATGTGGGAGAATCCAGAATAGCTGTTTCCGCAAATTGGAGGGTTATGTTGTAAAAACCATTTTCCAATCCCAAACCGTAGTATCTTAATGATGATGCAGAGAGCCGAGCAAATTGAAAAAGCTCTGAGTTCACAGTACGAGTGAACTGTTTCGGAACATTACTTTTGAACAGAGGATTGCTGATCCCGGTAAATGTTCCAACATTACTAACAGCCCATCTATTTGTGTCAGCAACAAAGTAAGTAGCAGGACCAAGTGTCTCATTGTCCGATTGATACACAATTCCATCTGTCGTTCTAATTTGGGGACCACCGCACTTGATCGCGAACTCCGAATCTGAAGTACAAATAAGAGATTGATCAATGGTCGAAATATGATTTAATTCAAAGATATTGTGAATCAATGATCTAAATATTGCACAATTTTTTCGAAATCAGAGGCAGATCCAAGTCCAAAAAAGTTGTAAGAATATGATTTGGAGACCAAATAAGTATATTAAGACAAATGAGAGTGTCAAGGTCATAGTTCGAAGAGTCTATGATTTAGCACATACTGTATTCTTTTTCTTTCAGTTTATACATTTTCTGTATTTCTGTTTGTTGTGCAGTAATTTTTCCCAGTAAACGGGATTTTTTCCTCAAGTTCAATTTTAATTTTTGTATAAATAACAGTTCCTATCATATTTCTAGCATATATGATTCAGCATAGTTATTATATGCACATATGAATATAGACTACAGAAGTATAAAATAACAATAGAGGCCAATTAATTACTAAGGAATATAATATAACACTAGTAATTAGTTTCTTGTAGTGTGTACTGAGAAAAGAATGTATTATGTATGTTTGCACATAGTCATAAACATAGTATTAGACTATTAGTACAATACAGTGTTTTCTACAAATGGTGTTTCCAATGTTTTTCCTTTTTCTTTATCCTTAAAATCCTCTTCTTTTTTTACAACTATAGCAATAAAATTGAATGAGAACACACATAAAAGGTTTCCTCATTGGAGTTTAAAATCTAATTTTTAGAATTAACAATACTAACTTTCATCATCATCATCGTCGTCGTCGTCGTCATCATCATGTTACAATTTAATTGAGGTATCCTTTCTTCTGCATTTCATTGTTTTACAAATAAAAAATAGCTAAAAATCAAACTTACATCTTCCAACACCACGATTGCACGGGAAATTTTTCTGGAGACAGTTGAGCCCAGTAGGCAAACCTCTGCAAAAGAAAAGTTATCTTGAAATCGTATGATCATGATATGAGTTAAGATAACAGTAAAGCATCAGTAACTAGGGACAATGATGTGAATATCTATTGCAAGGTACTGCAATTCAAAATGTAGTTGTGTGAAATGTAATTAGTGAAAAACAATGAGAACCATTCAAGCAAGAGGTGTGCCTAAAATGGGCTCAACAAAGTCAAAGTACATACAAACGCAGATGCACATGCATAACAAATTATAGATACATATACTTTTACATTAGCAAGAGAGATGCTTAAAAATGATTCGAAAATTGTGAAAATAAATAGAAATTAATGACTGAAAAGGCGAGCGAAAAGATCAAAATTCACATTATTGCCTGAAACTAAATTAGTAAGTTCAAAAAAATTTAAAAGAATTATTGAAACAATTACAATTAAATAATCTGTATAAACCTTACCTGCTATTTGAATTATCTATTGTCAAGTTGTTCACTGCTAAGTTCCTGCATACCATGCCCAGAATTAATCACAGCATAGTTTCACACACATAAACAGAAACAAAGAAAACATAAAAAGATTTAATGCAGAAAAAAAATTACAGTATAAAAGATGTAGAGTCAAACTTTAATCAGGTTATGATTTATTTTATAAATATCCAAGAAATGGACTAAATCTAGTTAACAGTTAAAAGCAAGCAGAGAGAGACATGCGTTATTTTATTTTATTTTATTTTATTATTTGAGTGTCTAATAAGGACCTCTAAAAATGGTCCAAAAGGGACTTTTACTATTTTTTAGTAAAAAAATAATTTATAATAACAAAAGATGGAGAACAAAAATAATATTTTATTAAAATTTACTAAAAATAGGAAGGTCTACCGTTCGACCAGGTCCATATTAGACATCCCCGTTATTAAGTTATCAAAAAATAGATATAATTAAAATTGATATTCATTGTGATTAGAAAGAATTTTAGCATCTCATGCATTGAATAGTTAGCATGCAAATTACTTGAGAAGTATTGCTAGAGACCTTTGAAACTTCAAAATTAAAATGTAAAATGGGGGAAGAATTAAGGACCATGAAACTTACAGTTGTAAATCTGGTTCGTTTATCCAAGAGGGGAGGCTTCCAGATAAATCATTGTATGAAAGGTCTCTGCAAACATGTTAAGTCAAACTAGTTGAAGTAAAATAAATGAAGAATGAAGATTTAAAATTCGAATCAATGTTGGTGATTTCTTAAACAATATATTGTTTTCTACACATCACCCATAGTTTGGGCCATGAAGCACGGATACGGACACGGACACGGACATTGGACAAGGCAGAGACACTAAAACGTAGACACTGCTAATAATTTGAGAAAATCACATAATTTAGTATAATTATATGTGTCGGTGTCGGACACGACACGTGTCCGACATCAGGGGACACCTAATACAATGAGTGTCCGTACTTCATACTTTGGGGGAGTTTCCTTCCATGAAAGTCCACTCATAGAAAAATTAAGTCTTCTCAATTTCACAACATTTAATGACCATCATACCATCTATCAAATGTAACTAAATCCAACCCTAAAATTTCCATTACACATATAAATAGACAGATTGTTAAGCATACTCACATGGTGTTAAGAAATGAACTTTTCTGCTTAGGGAGAGTGCCACTAAGTGTGTTATTTCCAAGAAACCTGGAATTAGATAAAACCACAACATCACTTATACCACATATCTTAGCATATCACCAAATGGATATATAATTACTTAGGAAATGCAGTATTACAAGGAAGAGAGCGAAGTCAAATTGAAAATTGATTCAGGAATTAGTCCTGAAAGGTTGTTGAAGCTCAAGTCCCTGCAAGAACAAGTATAAGTATTAGGATCTAAATTCAAACTTTACCCTGATGAGTTCAAATGAATCTAAATTCAAACACAAAGAAGTGATACTCACAGTAGGGTCAAATTTTGCAATTCTCCTATGGTAGAAGGAATTGAGCCAGATATATTGTTATTCCTCAATTCTCTGCAACATTCATACCAAAATTCTTAGAATAAATTTCAAAGAAAAAAGAACAAGATTTCTTTCTGCTTGTGAGACTATGAGACATTATAATTATCAGAGTTGAATCCTTACAGGATAGTCATAGACTTCATATTCCTTAAAAATTCCAATGATGAGCTCCTGTTAGATAGACCACTTATTCTCCTACATTATTGGACATATGATATATTAGGTTTCATGAATCAATATCAACCATACAAGAAACTAGTCACAAAACTTACAGCTCTGTCAAAGAAGTCAACTTGGATAATGATGAGGGTATTGGACCTTCAAATGAATTACCCTGAAACCTCCTATGAAAACATACATCAATTACAGAAACTGTTAGTACATACTTCTGGAACAAAATATGGAAACAACAATAAAAAAAATTATATTTCAAATACTATATGATTGTTTATTCCCAAACCTATCCACCTTATAAATTTCAACCAAAAAGGAAAATAAATTAACCAATAAGATTTTCTTACAAGGATTGAAGCTTAGACCAGTTTCCTATGAAGTCGGGTATTCTGCCTGTGAGTCCTATGTCAGAAGCCCATCTGAAATTAGCAGAAGAACCATTTTTACCATACAAGTTCTAGTTATTAAATCTATTATTAGGAAATAGAAAGGATAGGCAGTATCTTACACAATCTTCAAATTCGTAAGGCTTGCAAATGTGTGTGGAATTGGACCACTGATCCCAGAACTATCTATGTAGCTGCAAGTAATTATCTTTGAAATTAAAACCTCTCGTAGTTACAAAAGGATATATACATCTGTAATATTGAATAAAAAGACTTGATGCTTTTCTATCTATATATATTTAACACTTAATTTACACGTCATTTACTTCGGAAAAAGCAATGATATAGGACCTATAAATTGCTATTCCACTGCATAACGAAGTGTGAACTTCTATAATTTAAGGGTTGTATACCTAAACTTACTCCACAAGCAAATCCTTGACACGGAGTTATGGACTATACATTCGACTTCAAAGAGAGATGTCATAACTTCAAATGAGTGACATAATAATTGTTTGAAAAGTACAAAGAGAACCTAAACACATGATAATTGTAGCATCACTTTTGCAAATGGAGAATGAAAAAACTTTAAACTTCATTAAAAAAACAGTACATATGGAAGATAAGGCTGAGTACTTACAGTTGTTCTAGTTTTACCAGCTTCCCAAGTTCAGATGGCAAAGGTCCTGAGAAGTTATTGGACCCACAACCCCTGCAAATTTAGAGGATAACAAATCTGAATTGTCATAAAAAAGATATTTTGCAAGCACATTGTGTATTCAAAACAAAAAATAGTAGATTAAAATTGAGTCTAAGTAATATTATTATTTATGGTCTCATCACTGATCTAGTCATAAGAATTATAAAAGTTGTGGTGCCAAAATCATAACTCTTAAGATATATTCTCGGTAACCATCATTAGAAAAAATCAAAAGCAAATAAAAAAGCAAATTTTTTATAACATACAATGAAATCAACTGAGTAAGATCTCCCAGTTCCTTTGGAAGCTCTCCTGACAAAGCATTTATGCCAATGGACCTAAATCGATTAAGCAATAACATTAGAAAATTATATTTCCTAAAACTAAAAGTAAATATACATAATGTCATGAACTTGAGTCAATGGCTTTACATGTATTGCATAAGAGTCAGATTTCCAATTGCCGGAGGTAGAGACCCCGTCAAGTGATTTTGGCCAAGGTTCCTGTTTGCAAATTCATCAATATACATACATATGAAAACAATGAATGGATTCTCGAGAATTGAATGAAGATCAGATGCTCATGATTCGTCGAAATGTGAGTCACCTAAACTTCACCCAACTACTGAGATTCTGATTGCATAACTACATGCTTCTCTGACATTAGAGAACCTGAGTCCATATAGGGAGAATGTGACCATCCAATTGAGATCAGGCGGTCACAGTCTCCATAACTACATGATTGCAATCAGAGTTCATAAAATTGGAGAAAACATACAAATTGGTGAGATAAACAAGAGTCCATAGCTCCGGTGGAATTTCACCAATCACATCGAATGCATAAACTTTCCTGTTACATTTGAGAGAGATAGTATTAACTTAGAGAAATATAGAAAGGAAAATAAAACAAAACAAAACAAATTGAGAGAAAGGGGTTATACAATTCGGTGATCCGGCATGTAGTTTGGTTGTTAAAGGAACAATCACATTTGATAAATGGGTTGAAATTGTTGTCATTACTGCCATCAATGGCTCTTCCACTGCATATTTCGCCGCTTATGTTCCATTGAGTTTGTTCTGCTGATATTCTCCATTTGCTAAAGATTGAGTTTACAACTCTTGCTACATTCACCACAAGTTCATTCACATCTCAAATATAAATAAATAGGAAAATGTTAACTAGTATGGCACTCTTTAAGGTCTAAAATAGTAAGTTAACGATCTAGGAACTTTGGAATTTACTTATGCGTTGAAAATTGAAATGTTTGACGTTTTAGTGAATAATTTCTTAATTGGAAATCCTTGCACTCGTTACCAAGACCTATTAATAAATGAAAATGTGTGTTTATTTCATTCATTCATTTAATTTTACATTTATCTTCTTAGGCTCTGTTCTGTCCGGTGAGGATGGATGAGAGACAACAATGTCGAGAGATGCTCTAGTACGGCGGCGACGAGTTCTCCACGGTGGGACGAAAGGTGACTGCAGGAATGTTAGCACTACAACGCTCAAGTCAGTGATGGAACTGAGAGAAAAGTGTGAAAATGTGTGGGAAAAGTGATTGTACCTTGGGGATCAAGCTAAGCCACCCTTATATAGGCGCGCGCGAGAATAACTGCCTCCGTGATATGCGGCGCATGATCAAGGAGCGGTTATAAGACACATGTACGGTGTGAGGTGCACAGAGGCGCGTTATAGTACGGTAGGTGATAAGTGTTCAAAAGTGATATATTTCTTGTGTCAATTTAGGCACTTTAGAGATTTGTTTTGCAAATTACTTTAGGGAAAACCTACAATTTGATGCAATTATGTCATTTATGCTTTAGTTGCCTTATACTACCCATTTATGCAGGAAAATACAAGCAAGGACCAAGAAAACATCAAAATATGCAAAAGAAATCCAAAGGCTAACTCGCTTAGAGCATGAATTTTTGGGCTCAGAGCATCAATGCTCGCTTAGAGCGAGGAAACGAGGCTTAGAGCAAGCAAACACAAGAGACTCCCAGTATTTGGTGCTTTGAGCGAGCAAACGGGGCTTAGAGTGAGTTCAACAGGATAAGGCACACTTGGCAACCAATCATTGGAGCAGCGTAGATTGCATGCAGCTCGCTTTAAGCGAGCAAACGGGGCTTAGAGCGAGTGGTCTGAATCCAACCCATATAAATAGATTTCTCTTCTCTTTCCTTGGGATCTATTCATTAATTTTTATATTTTCTGATTTTTAGAGAGAGAGGGGCATTTCTAGAGAGAGAAACATGAATCAAGAGTGTTAGAAGTGGATTCTTCCCAAGATTTGTAGAGAAATCATGAATCTTGTCATGAATCTTCATCTTTTCTTCCATTCTTGCAAGGCTACTATGAAAGTATGTAGCTAAATATATCCTTTGGGGTTAGAGGTACTTGACCAACCTAATATGTATTCCTTTTGATCCTTAAATATATGGTTCTAGCAATTTTTACTTGATGTTGATTTTATTCTTGTGTTTAATGTTATATCTTTGATTTAAAATGATGTTGAAAGATGCTTTTGAATCTAAGGTTAGAATAATCATCTATCAATATGTGAAAATTCTAGACATGGAATTTAAGTTTTGATAATCAATTTGTATATTGGAACTCAAAGTTTTTGTATCGTTTAGGCCAAATACCTCCCCGGGTCCTTTAAGTTTCATGTTTGTTTCAGGTAGATCCTTTAAGTTTCTAAGGTTTCAGATAAGTCCTTTAAGTTTTGAGTTTGTTTCGGATAGGTCCTTTAAGTTTCTAAGGTTTCAGATAGGTCATTTAAGTTTTGAGTTTGTTTCAGATAGGTCTTTTCTATCAACCTCCGTTAAGGCAAAGTTGATATGTCCGTTAAGCCAAAGTTGATCTAGTTGGGGGAAAAATTGATGCCAAGTGTTAGAGAGAACCACCTCACCCACTTAACGGACATATCAACTTTGGCTTAACAGACATAACAACTTTGACTTAACGGAGGTTGACAGAAAGGACCTATCCAAAACAAACTTGAAACTTAAAGGACCCATGGAGTTATTTGGCCTATCGTTTAATAGTTCAGAAATCGGCAATACAACGATGCAATCGAATATTTGATCATTTAATAGTTTAGGAAATCAGCATTTAAACGATCCAATGGAAACCACGACATCATTTGGACACGAATGATGTTGTCGAGCAATATGTGGTAATATCGAGTAAAGCTCGAATCCGTTTAAGCGATCATAAGAGTGTACTATTTAATGCTTGGTCAACGACTCTAACCCTAGGCGTGAATTGCCCCATCTTGTCTCAATTTTATTACTGTAATTATATTATGAATAGTTTTAATCAATCAATCATTTGAACCACAGGTTTAGAACGATATCGATTGTTGAATGGCTTGAATATCGCACCAGTCTCAGTGGAGACGATAACAATTATACTTACTTTTGATATTACATCAGTAGGGCGCACTGTTTGTTAGCGAGCTCCTTTAGGCGTCAAGCCTTAAGGCGATGTAAGTTTGTCCATATGTCATTGTTGGATTGGCCTTCTGGCGGTCCAGAACAGTTTTCCCCCAAGACGGTTGTGCCTTTATGGCTCAATAACTTAGTAAAGTGAGGCGTTCTTGTCTTGGCGCATTCAAATGTACGAGCGCCCTTAGGAATTTTAGGTGCTTACGTGCGACTTTGTCCCTGGGATGGTGGCATCATCCCTCAGTGAGTGGCGGTAGTTGCATTTAATGCCTCAACTGAAACGTTTCGGACGTGATTGATGTCTAGGTTTGCTTCCCACGTGAAGGCTGCATGGGCTGCATGCGTACCAAAAACCACGCCCCACGCACGCGTTGCTTGAGTACTCTCCGTATCTCGAGGTTGCTTCCCCGTTGTTGGATCAGGGCCTTTAGGTTCTTTTGATCTAGGTTGTTGCTCTCCGGGCTTTCCATAGCCTATAAAAGGAGGGAAACTCTTCGTTTCTACTCTTTACGCTTTCAAACTCTCATTTTCCTTACGTTTTCTTAGCAAAACTTCCATTCTTATCTTTCCACAGAGGGTCTTGTACGAATCGTTTCTGCATATCTTTGTCATTTTCCTTTGATCTCCCTTGATCGTTTTCAAGTGAGAATCTCCACTTTCCAATTGAAAGCTTCAAAAAGTCTCGTTCTTACGGAACCGGTGTTCTTCGCATCCTTGAGAGTCTTTTGAACCTAAAGGTACTCCCTTTTCTCTCTTTTTCCTCTTTGAGTTCTTGTTTGTTTTCATCACCTTTCTAGGTTGCGGAGGTTATTCCCCTTCGAGTGGTTATGAGAGTGAAGCTCGGATGCACCACCACTTTAGGGAAACTGGCATGGGTTTCGGGTTCCCTTTATCGGATCCGGAGGATCCCGCCTCAGTGGCCAATTCTCGGGAGGACCTCTCGTACCGCAAAATAAGGGAATCCCATATTATACTTCTGAAACGCATGCCCTCCCCCTGAGGAAGTAGTAGCGTGGTTATAAAAATGTTCTAAGGCTTGTGCTCATGGTTTCCATTATCTTTTCAGGCGGGACGACACTATAAAGATGGCGGAAATCGCATACCCTTCTCAAAGCGACGCACTACCAATCGTCTAAAAATCTTCAAGACATCAAGTGGGGTGATCGGCTATCAGCGAAGTGGTCTATTGAGCGGCCGCGTGAATCTGACTTGGTGAGTAGCCGATAGAATGGCCACTGCTTCACTTCGTACAACATCTTTCTGAGGGAGCTCAACGTGGAGGTCAAGAAGGCTACATAGGCCAAGGAGAAGGTTGAGCAAGATGTCCGGGAAGGAATCTCGAAGGTTTCTTCTCTTGATGAGGCGGTCTCAGACATCAAATTTTTGACTCAAAGGTACATAATCGAGTGCCACAGTTATTAATAATAAAATTTAAAGAATAAATGCTGCGTAATTTCAATTATTTTATAATAACTAATTTTTTGTATGAAAAAGACCATTTTACACGTTGATGATTGCAAATATTTGTAAATACTTTAATTTCCATTAATACTCGTCTAACATATATTCATACAAATGTGAGAACGAGATAAATATAATTTTTATTAAATAGAGAGAGTTAAATACTATGTATACTTGTGGACATCCATTATCATCCCCGATAATAATATAATATCAACAACATCAATAACAACAACAATAAAACAATTCCTTAAAAAAAACAATAAAATAATTCTTGTGAAAAAACAACAATAAAATAATTATTCTTATAATAATAAAATAATTATAAAGTAATACTTCCATTAAAAAGAAATAATCTCGAAGTATAACAAGAGAAAAAAAGTATTGACGGCGTTCAATGCATAATACACACCTTACAATAATTTATTCAAAAATTATAAATGTTTATTTGATATTCAAAATATTATTTTATGTAACCCAAAAAAAACTGCAACAAATTTTTGTTATTATATAAGGAAATAAACATCTAAGAAGAACAAATGAAAGAGACATCAATAAAGTTAGCTTTTTCTTTTGTTGCTTGATAAATGACAATGTTTAACATCATTTCTCCTTTTTTTTCTTATATGCCACAAAAAATCATAAAATAAAATCAAAACATACTAAAAAAAATAAATGAGTATCTTTCACTCTTTATTCTCAGTAGAAAAAAGAAATACCCATACAAAAAATAAAGAATACTGAGATTAACAAAATAACATAAACATATGAAAAGTTATACTAAGAGGGAAATAGTCTAAGATAAATATTATAAAGTAGGAAAAAACCGTAATAAATAAAATGGTTGATGAGTGTTGTCGGAAAAAGAAGGCAATATACAAGAATAATAATTTGTTTGTGGAAGAAATAAGAAAATATATTAAAACATGTAAAAAGGTGTGAAAATAATATAAGTTGTTAGTTTTCATGGAAAAAAATCATAAGTGGTTAGATATATATAGATAAAATTTATGAAGTTGTTCCATGAAAAAATAGGAATTTAACAAAATAAATTACGTTAATAAAAAATTAGAAAGTAATAAAAACAAACGAATAAAATATTTGGACGATAAAGTCAAATTAGATATGGATTATTTGTCAAGATGTTTATGCTAGATAGGAGAATGAGTTTTGTAAATATAAAACATAAATGTTATTAATATGGGAGTGAACATGTGCATAAACAATTATAATTTTTATTGTATTACCTAACAAAGAAAAACTCATAGGAAGGTAGTTCTACCCGGTGTGAGATAAAAGAACATGAACATGACTTAAAGTAAATATAAGGCTCGTTTTTTATAGATTAAAAAATGATTTTGACATTCAATAGTTTAGAGATTATTTTTAAAAGACTTTATTTTATCATAATAACAATAACTTCTTTGAAAAATAATTTAATTTGTTTGGATACAAATATATAAAATGGATTTGTAAGTTCTTTGTGGTCTCTTTAGTACACCTTGTGCTGAAGAGATTGCTTGTCAGTGTTAATATATACCATTTTTGCTTGTTAAAGAAACTATATAAAATGGAGTTTTTGTAACTAAATTACCTTCATCTTTTCTTTTTTGAAAGAAAATTACCTTCACCTTTTGATACTTATCCCCCCCTAAAAGTATATATTTTATAAAAAGCTACTCTTAATATCTTTTCATTTGAAACAGTTTTTAGATTTTTTTTTTAGATCCTGCTTTTTAAAAAACACTATATATACAATGCTCTTTAAAGTAATTTTTTTGTAAAAATTATAAGCAACTGCCCCATATTTTTTAGGGATTAGAATAAAAATGATTTTGACATTAAATAATTTACATTTTTTTTTACATTTTATAATAAAAAATCAGAATCTATATTGGGTTTGTTTATCGTTCTAAAATTATTTTTTTAAAATTTTCACTTTGTTTAATAAAATTATATATAAAAAAAATTTGTTACAAAAACACTTCAGTAATTTGACAGTTATTTTCTCTCCTCGTAATATGATTTTTTTTTTAAAGATACAAAAGAGTAAAAATATGTTAAAGTGTCAAATGATTTTCCTAGATTATTGACAATGATTAATTTTTTTTAAATATAATGAGTTTGTTAAGATATTTTTGTTACATAAATATTAAAAATAAGGCTTAATTGCACTTTTGACCCCCTAAGTATTACGAAGTTGCGATTTTGGCCCATAACAAAAATAATAAAATCCAGCCCCCTAAGTTTAGCCCCTTTTATAGTTTTGGCCCCCAAGCCAATTTTGATTGGGTCAATGCATACGTGGCACCTATTGGAGTGCCACGTGTGTAATTTTTAATTAAAAAAATAAAAAAAAGTCATCTCATCATTTATTTAAATAAAATGAAAAAAAAAAGGAAAAAATAATGGAAATGAAAGAACAATGGCGTTGGAAAAAACAAGAAAGAAGAGCTTCATCTCCAACCCATTCTTCTTCCCCTCCTTCAATCCACCCAAAAAAATTAAATTCCATGTATGAAAAAAGCCAAAAAAAA
>Ga0228710_1007597_pt1 | contig 15915 bp, 11 predicted proteins | sample MedpolnodulmetaG_FD_177995 | JGI IMG/M metagenome (GOLD analysis project Ga0228710, IMG submission 177995) | Root nodule microbial communities from Medicago polymorpha collected in Santa Monica, California, United States - pink nodules | ecosystem: Host-associated > Plants > Roots > Nodule... | reverse complement strand
AGAATTAATAATGTGCTAAGAAATGACATAAACATATTGACCAAAAAAGAAATGACATAAACACTGTAATCTAGTGCAATGCATCAGCATTCAGCACACTTTCATAATAATTTTAAATCGAAGGGTCCCTTGAAAAGGAAGGTGTGAATCAGAGAGTAAACCTCATCTTCATTTAATTTCCCCTTGCTGCAAACATAATCAAATAAATCTCCACTAGCTGCATACTCCATAACTATTGCAATATGTGTTGGAGTCAAATACACCTGCAATATATTAATCAAATAAAGGTGTGTTTTTTTTATAAAATAAAATCAAACAAGCAACTTATTTTATATCTAGCTATTGCAGTAATGAATATTTACTTTTTATATTAAATATTTTGAATTATTATTTTTGTAAACGAAGGTATCATCCACGTACAATTAAGGGGTCAACCTCTCAACAAATTTCATACGCACATGTCAGAGATCGAACCATAAATCAACCTCTTAATGAAGTATCTATCACTTGTACCACATTACGTTGAGAATATTTCTAATTATTTAAAGTATAATGTACTTTTTAGAGATACCGGCATAAACTTAACTTACCTCCTTGAACTGAATAATATTTGGATGATGAAGAGTTCTATGGTTTATGATTTCCCTTGCCACCCTTACATCAACCTGTAAATATATGTTAAATTCATTTGAAAATTAAGAAACACTAAAAACTCATCGACAGTCACACAACTCACAATTTTCTATAGTTTAGAAACAAAACCAAAAATGAAATCTGATACACTAGTTTGTGAGAGACAAAAATCAAATCAATATTTAACCAATAGCAAGTAGCTACATACCTTGTGGCCTCGTGAGATATACTTGACGGCAAAGAGGTCTCTGGTCTCTTTGTGGCGAATAAGCTTCACAACTGAATAATTCCCATCACCAATATCCTTCACTTCCTCATACTTCTCCATAGTATACCCTTCTTTTTGTTCTTAAAAACTCCACAATGATCAAACTCCAGTAGGTAGAGATTGATGAATTCAACCGAATGACCCAACTGTAAAATAAGAAATGCTAATTGCATTTATTGTATGTGTTTCAATTTAGATATGTGTCTTCAAAATATATTCTTTAATGGAAGTGACTTTTGAGGCATTCAATGGCGTATAATTGAGGTTGTGTACTGTTAACTTTTAACTTTATGAGTGCGATTGAAGGCTATGCAAATGTGTGGAAAATATCTTATTCATAGTGTGCTTACAGCATCTCAAATTGCTAGCTTCATTCTCTATTATTAGATAAAGTTTCCTTTTTAGAATCATTTAATAAATATGTTGTGAATTTTCTGAGTAATATTTTTTAGGTTTTGCTGACCGGTGTTCTTGAAACACAGGTTGATGAACCTAAAAATAAATTTTTTGCTTTAAGAATATAAACTCTCGCTTTTCATCATGTAATAATTACATTATTTTTTTAATAAAAATTTACTTCTTTTGATGTTTAACCAATATATGCCTTTGGGGCACTATTCAACTAACATTTTCCATATTTTTTAAAAACTCGTTTTAAATTTCATTGACTACTAATAGACAGTATGATATTGTCATATCTTATTTTATTCAAACTGATACACATTTTGCCTCTAAAGAAAAAAACACATACACATTTTGCTTCGATATTAAAAAAAATATGCAACACTTAAGACACCCACATTTTCTCATATATTTTTTTTCTCCCTAAAAAAAATATATTTTTCTATTTAATGTTGTCTCAAAAATATTATTTGATCAATTTGTTAAAAAAATATTAATTGATCAATTTGTACTTTACCGTATCTTTTTTAAAATACTCCAACAATTTCACTGTTGCTCACTTTGCTGCATCATGTTCCTCCAATGAACTAAAAAATTAATATATAGTTCTTCAGCTTATGAAACTCTATATGACACTCTCATTAGGGATGTTCTTGGAGCGTTCTAATGTTAGAAAAAAAAGGTTATAAACCATTAAGATTGATTTGGTGGCGGTGTAAACTTATAATCTAAAAGTGTGCTCCTTTGTAGGTTCGAATCCAACTTGAATAATCTAGATATCAATAAATCATGTGTTAGATTAGTCCAAATAGATTTTTGCTCTGGATTCAATTGGATCCCGACTAGTTGATGGAATCGGTCAATGGATTCGATATCGAATATTAAAAAAATATTGATTTAAATCAACTTGGGTTGACCTGATAGCGTTGACTTGAGATCTTGAAACGTACTCCTTTCAAGGTCTCAAATTCAATGATCATTGATGTCAATTTTGGTGGATAAGTTTGATTTTTTTTTAAAAATATTTAAAAAAAGTTATTTAGATATTACCGTTCAAATATTGTATTTGAAAAGAACAAGAAACAAATTATATAATTTGTCATTTATTGTTATGTCTTCTTATATAGCCTCAAGTGGTTATTGGCTAAGAAGTTGAACTTTTAAGATGTTATTTGCTATTTGTATTATTTCATTTGTGTTAATATTTTTATGGAATCAACTTCTCCGTAACACGAATATCCTACCTTGATTCAAATATAAAGGATCATCTCAATTTTGAATGTAATGTTTTCGTTGTTCACACCCTTCGTGAGTGCGATAGTTCTGATTTCTTAACAAAACTTGGTGTTTTCTCATCCAATGATCTCATGGTTTACACACTTACCTAACAGTTTATCAAATTTTCTAGTTGTAGACTATGTGGGAGCTTGAATCCCGGATATTGTAATTTTTTTCTTTTGAGTTTTCTTTTTTAGCCTTGTAAAAAAAAGTAGCCCAAGTGTTGCATGAAATGAATAAAAATAGTACACAAATTTTAATTTTTTTTCATTATATTTAATGCACTTGTTAGTATATATTTAGTATTTTAAAATAATGGCATAGAATTACATTTATAAATTGCTTGTTAAAAGTGATATGACTTTTCAAATTTTGATTCGTTAACATTAATTGTTGATAGTTTTTTTTATAACACTAATATATAAAGTCAAACTATAATACTGTTACATCTTTACATGAATATTTAATTGAGATGATAATTGATCTCTTACGATTTAATTAGAGGTCACGAGTTTGAATTTAACTCTGGGAATGCAATGATTAATTCTTTTGAGGGGTGAATTTTGTTACTCATTGCGATCTTACTTGATTCAAATGATTAGTATCTGCAATTGCGCGCAAAAGATTTTCGATCCAAAAAATACTATTCCATTCTTAAACATAGAATTTTATTGAGTAAATAACGAGTATAAAAAAATTGAAAATGATATTAAATTTGTTAATAGTTAATAGAGAGAGAAACTATATTATTTTTCAGGGGAGAAACTATATACTTTTTTTGAAGGAGGGGGAAACTATATTGAAACGCACCGTTTCATTTTCTTTGTTTATTTAGAAAAAAAAACTCGATTAACCAAATAAAATGTGTTTTATGTGTATAATTTGGTAGATACGGACAATGCATTATTATATATAAGGTTGAGTTTCAAATCCTGAATATCCTATTTATTCACCTTAAAAAAAGATAAGTGAATTATTGCCACTATACTACTTGAAACAAAAAAAAAACTCATCGACTCTTCATTTTTCCATTTTTTTCTCACTCTACATCTCTCACCCATATTTCCTACTTCTTCCACCGTATCTTACCTTCCCTTGGCAAATTGCTCATGTGAGATGCACTAAGAAAAAAATGTTTGAGCCGATTCACAAGCTGCTTGGAAATGATCTCGTACATGACATTATCTTCTTCTGTCAAGGAGTTAAAAAATATCTTACAATAGGAGTTAAAAATTTGAGGATCCGAGTTCAAAACTTGTGAAGGAGAAAAAAAACTAACTTAATAATTAATATTAATAACTACTGATATTGACCATTTCAAAGAAAAAAATATAATTTTTTTAAAAAAATGGGTATCCAATTTAAAAACCGACTAATTAAAACTTAATTTTATATGGATAGTTTTGTCTTTGCTATTGTATCAGATGAGTTGCAAGTTTTTATTTTCTATTACTTTCTTAGCCAAACTACCTTTTTGACTTGACAATAAAACTATCGTTTTTTTTTACTCATTAACAAGTAGTTGAATTATGTTAAAAGTGGAAATTGCAAAAAGAAGTATTAAACTAAAGGAGTAAAGTAGTTGATTTAATAAAGTAGGATATTTTTATGAAAGAATTTAATAAATTAGGATGAGATTTAAAGTGTATTTCTTTTGGATCTCAATTTGTGAAGTGCTCACAATTTTTATGTTAGGTTGGTCCATACATGATTTTGCTATAACTCCTGTCAATGGATAATGAAATTGACATTTTTTTCAAAAAAATAAAATAAAATGAAATTGACATTTATATTAGTCGGTTTTTAAAAAAAAAAAAAAGATTAGTCGATCATAGAATCGGATATCGAATCTTGCTTCCTGACGATTTGCAATGATTTGGAATGAAGATTTTGACAAAAAAATTCGCCTTTTTGGGTTTCTGGAGGTGGAGGAAAAGAAAAAATGGAGTTGTGTGGTTGTCTACTTTGGTTTTGTTCAAAAATAGTAATTAGCGTGAGTCAACTCACGCAGGGACAAGTCCTTTCAGTTGGGAGTGAGCAATTTTCGTTGGGTAAAGAGCAGAATTCTCATAGGATACATTTAAAATCTCATAGGAAACATTTACAAAAACCCATTTATCACTTTTTTCTGTATAACTTATTGATCAATTATTGTTTAATTTATGGTTTTATATGTTTCAAATGACTGATTGATTTTTAGAAATTTTGAAAATTCAATTTAAATGGAGGTCAAATGAATTACTCGTAGATTTTTAGATTTTACAAACAAGACAAAATGTACACTAAATTGCATTTTACCCTGATTTATATTTACCCGTAAGACCAAAACCACCCTTCATCATTTCAATTCAATGAAAACCTTACCTTCTTTTCCACTCTTCAATCTTCAACAACGTTAATTACTATTATAGTCTTTCTTCTGTTCAGTTTCTCTCTTTCTCTTCTCGTAACGCTTTTGTGTTGTGTTGGGTTCTCTCTTCAATCCAATTCAACCCCATCACAACCATGTCCTTCCAATCCCGATCCATCTTCTTCCTCTTCTTCTCTCTCTTCATTTCTTCAACCTTCGCTTCAGAATCAGATCACAAGGTAATCATCAAAATCCCATCCTTTTTTCCCGATCTCATGATTTGATCTACTTTTTTTTATGCTCAATTGTGATTTGGATCTGCTTAATGTGTGCCCTTTTAGCTTTTAGCTTCGGATTTTGGTTTTGGAATTGGTTTTATGAATGTTATGGTTGTAAAGTTGCGTTTTTTAGTGTTAGATCTTACTGGGTTTTTGGTTTTTGTTTGTATAATGTAGGTGTTAATTATGCTGTTCAATGCTTAACAAAAAAAAACATCTTTTTTGTATTAGATTCAACAATTTAGCTTCTTATTCACTGTTTAGTTCTATTATTATTTAGTGATCTTGGATAATTTATATTTAATGTTGAATAAATAAATCAATGTAGTGTTGAGGTGGTTTAGTGTGCTTTGATAGACTTCACAACATTATGTAGAAGTGTGAGGTGAGATTAATGTACCTGATTAATAGGCTTTGGTATCTAGCTTGCTGTTGCATGCATGGATTCAATTATCGTCGATTCGCCGGTTGTTTGGTTGTTTAAGTCTTAGCGATCATGGAAGCAAGATAGTTTTTACATTACTGTGAGTCTGTGATATTTATCGGTCGGCAATCTTTTATGTGGAGCACAATAATCCTATTTATTTACTTTTTGGTTCATGATTCTACTGGGCAATATTGAAAAATTTCAAATGGGAAAGATTAATCTGAAAAGAATTGAGTGTGTAGGATTCTCTTTGCATCGTGTGATTATGTTGAATTCTGCCCTTAAGTTTTTCTTTTGACAAAAACCAAGTTTTTAAATCTTGGATTGGTTTGATTGACTTTGATATGTGTTTGATCCCATAAGTGCACGTTAAGACCAGGGCATCATCTGATGTGTTATGTTTATTACTCCCTCTAACTCAACATCGACTGATTATCTGAATATCTTAATTGCATTCAACTTTGGATTTTAATTTTTTAGCCAATTAGACCGACTTGATTTGGACAGCCATTGCATTGTCGAATTACACATTTACATGAAAGTTTTAAATATGAGAATGTCATGCTTTTCCAATCTATGGTGTTGTAATTTTGTTTCAGAAATCGACAATAAATTAAACAATTGATTACTTGATTATCATACATTCATACATTGAACTCATACATTGAACTGAACTTCAGATTATAAATCACATTCATAACTTAATATCCTCTGTTCTCTGTCTTTAACTAGTGGTTGTTTTATGATTCTGTATATAATAAATATAACTTTGCTTACTCTATAGGCGTGGTTGCATACTTGTAAGTATCCTTAATTAGTTGTAGCTTTTAAGCCAACCCCTATATCCATTAGCTTATAACCTTTTTCCCTGATGAGCTAGTGAAGCAGATTGATGCATCTTGCATTTGTAGTTTCAAGAAGTGTATGGCTTCCATTTTTTTAAAAGGATGTGTTTTATTTTATTGCAGTATCAACGGGATGATCCAGTTAACCTTTGGGTGAACAAAGTTGGACCCTATAACAATCCACAAGAAACATACAATTATTACAGTCTCCCATTTTGCCACCCATCTAGTACTTCTACTGCTGCACACAAATGGGGTGGTCTTGGTGAGGTTCTGGGTGGCAATGAACTCATCGACAGCCAAATTGAGATCAAGTTCCTTAGTATGAAAACTTCTCTTGTACAATTTATATGATAGAAGAGCTGTCAAAAAGAAAACCAGCTTTAACGAATACTCTTCTTTCAGGAAATGTGGATAAAACTGTCTTTTGCCAGATCAATCTTGATGATGCAAAGGTTAAACAGTTCAAGCATGCAATAGAGAATAATTACTGGTTTGAATTTTTCATGGGTATGTTTTGTATCATTTCTTACAGTTTTTATTTTGTTAAATCATACAATGATTGTACTTTCAAGAAATGTTGAAAGCTAGCATGAAGTTTTCTTTAGGCCAGTACACTAACATCAAGAATAACAGTTACAACGTAAAAATAACAGAAGCGGTCAGAAAACACCTACAAACTAAGAAACACACATCAGGGAAAAATATCCCTTTGAGTAAGAGTATAAACCATAGAGGTTGGTGAAAATAATATTTCCTTTCAGAGGACACAGCCCCATGCCTGCTGTCTTCGCTATCCAATTGAATGAATTATTTTACAATCTTAGAATCAACATCAGGGAGATCTCACTAGAAGAGGCTAGCAGTAGTTACAAGTCATGACATCTTCTAATCAATCCTAGAGGAGACTAAACAAGCTATGAAGTGGTCTTGACTTGAGAATCAGTTTCAAGACTTATTTATGGGAACAGAAGCAAGTAACATCATGATGCCCTATTATGAGTCAAAAGCAGTCAAAATGGCAATTAAACAAGAAACAATCAATCTGAGAAATGTTATCATGAACAAGTTCTCTTCAAAACAAATAAATTATCGAGGAGTGTCACTGAACTGTTTTAGCATCCAATGGTACGATGAGGAAGTCTGAAGGCATCATCCTGCAAATGATTCATCAATAGGTGCAAACACAAACATGTGTGCACAACTTGTGTTTGCACCTATTGACGAATCATTGGCATATGATGCTCTCTTGCTACCTTCTGGCTTCATCATCATACAGTTGGATCCTAAAATAGTTCTGTGACTTCCTAGATAACTTGTTAGTTTTGAATGAACTCGTTCATGAAAACATTTTATTAGATTGATTGTTTTTTGTTTCATGAGCATTTCGACTGCATTTGATTATAATAGGACATTATGGTGCTACTTGATTCTCGTAGCCATGAAGTGGTCTTCACTCGAGAATCAGGGATATAGTTACAACAGGTCCAGATCCCCTCAGTTGTCATGTCCCAACTGATGTCTGTACAATAATGCTTTGGCCTCTGGGGCGAGATAGACACTACCTGGATCTGAGCTTGGGTTTCACTATCTCATTCAACCACACCGATAGCTTACTGTTGATAACAAGACCAATGTCTGTCAAAGAAGTATGAAGTTACATTGACAGCTTACTGTCTACATGATGACATTTATGTATGGTTTTGACATAAAGAAGTATTAAGTTACAGATTCTTTATATGAAGCTGTTTCTTAACTATTCTAGAATGCCTTGGTCTGTGTTGGTTTTCAGTTTTATAACCTCTAGAACCGAGAAGTATGGAATCAAGAATTCTTTGTGAAATAACTGCTAAAGCATTTTTAAATCCAATAGTGTTTGATAATTGATGTTATTTCTTCATTGTTGTCATAATGTTATGAGTGAGGGTTTATTCTGATGGTTGATCCTCATTCCTTGTTTTAAATTTAATAATTTTTAGTTTTTTTTTTCCTTCCATTTTTGCTGAATAACTCACTTGTTTTTTTGTTGTTGTTATTTCTCTGGTCTGCTCTGCAATGTGCTAAACACAAATTCAGATGATCTTCCTTTGTGGGGTATGCCTAGAACCGCCTCTTTCTCTTTATTTGGTGTGATATTGTATTTCATTTGTTCATCATTACGAAAGATTTTTTTTTTTACTGTTTAAGGATATGTTGGTGAGCTACATCCTGATAAGCATAGTGATAATGGCAAGCACGTCCTTTACACACACAAGAATATTATTGTTAAATACAATAATGATCAGGTCAGAAGTTATTTACACATCTAATCCTATCTTATATAGGGTTTTGGGATCCGTGGAGTTTCATATTTAGGTCTCCTTCTGTGCAGATCATTCATGTTAATCTCACTCAAGATGTCCCAAAGCCTTTGGAGGCAGGAAAACATTTGGATTTGACATATTCTGTCAAATGGGTTCCTACTAATATCACTTTTGGACGCCGCTTTGATGTCTACCTGGACTATCCTTTCTTTGAGCACCAGGTACAATCCATTTTTTTTAAAAATAATATTGAAATATTTATTTTTGGTTAATTGCTGTGTTCATCTATGTTGATCCTGCCTTAGCTCTGTGACTGAGAATTTTGCTCCTCCTTTTCTGTCTCATAGATTCACTGGTTCTCCATTTTCAACTCTTTCATGATGGTCATCTTCCTTACTGGATTGGTATCAATGATATTAATGCGAACTCTAAGAAATGACTATGCAAAATATGCTCGGGAAGATGATGATTTGGAATCTCTGGTGATGATTTTATAAATTTTATCTGTTCTTATTTATGGAATATGAACTCTTCATTCCTAGAAAATTATGTTTTTCTAATCACAATTTTTCGTCATTGCTTACATGTTTGCAGGAGAGAGACGTTAGTGAAGAATCTGGCTGGAAACTTGTGCACGGTGATGTTTTTCGGCCTCCTCGCTATTTAGTTATTCTTTCAGCTGTAGTTGGCACAGGTGCTCAGCTAGCACTGCTGGTTCTTCTTGTCATCTTACTGGCTATTATTGGGATGTTGTATATTGGGTATGTGCATAGCATTTAACTAACTGCAAAATTAGTCTAATTAATGAATTCAATTATCATGTAGCACATGGAAATTCCTGCATGCATATCTCAGCTATGTATGCGCTGTTCTAGTTTTTTGTAATGGACTTCATAATGTTTGTTCATTGCTTTTCATTCTCGGCCAACTAACATTCTCTTAATTGTGTCTCAGGCGAGGAGCAATCGTCACAACCTTCATTGTTTGTTATGCTCTCACATCGTTCATTTCTGGTTATGTGAGTGGGGGAATGTACTCACGAAATGGGGGTAGGAATCTCTTTGAAGTTTTTTTTTGTGTGGCTTTGTCTTAGCTCAGTTCTCTCTCTCTCTCTCTGGTTTCGAATGACTGTATAACTATTTTTATTTGTATGTTAGGTAAAAGCTGGATTAAATCCATGATCCTTACAGCTTCTTTATTCCCATTCATGTGCTTTGGAATTGGATTTGCCTTAAACACTATTGCTATATTCTATGGGTCTCTAGCTGCTATCCCATTTGGCACAATGGTGGTTGTTTTTGTCATTTGGGCTTTCATCTCTTTCCCTCTTGCACTTCTTGGTACAGTTGTTGGAAGAAACTGGAGTGGTGCTCCAAATAATCCATGTCGTGTAAAAACTATTCCTCGTCCCATTCCTGAGAAGAAGTGGTACCTCACACCTACAGTGGTTTCTCTGATGGGAGGACTGCTACCCTTTGGCAGCATATTTATTGAAATGTATTTTGTATTTACTTCCTTCTGGAATTACAAGGTGAACTTCAGCGCCACGACTTGTTTTAATTATCAAGTTCCTTTTATTTGTTGGTTTTGTCATAACAGCTACTTGTGCCTTTATCAAGAAAAATGACTTAGATAATGGCCCTTCTAAGCAAATACTCTCTATGTTTGTCTTTAGTGAACACACACACTGTTGGCTTATCTATACTGTTTCCTCCTTTGTGACAAACAGGTGTACTATGTGTATGGCTTTATGCTACTGGTTTTTCTGATTCTCACCATCGTTACTGTTTGTGTGACAATTGTCGGGACATACTTTTTGTTAAATGCCGAGAACTACCACTGGCAATGGACGTCTTTCTTTTCAGCTGCCTCAACATCAGTTTATGTGTATTTATACTCAATATATTATTACTACGTGAAGACAAAGATGTCAGGGTTCTTCCAAACCAGCTTCTATTTTGGATACACTTTGATGTTTTCTCTTGGACTAGGAATTCTATGCGGTGAGTCTCGTATTTCACTGTAGATTTTCATCCTGCATATATTATAGGATATCTTATCATATGCGGAATAAATAAATGCTTTTGCTTTTATCACCTGAACTGTTGGTTGAAAGTTTTTCTTCCAATGTGCAGGAGCTGTAGGTTTTCTTGGTTCCAATTTGTTTGTGAGAAGGATCTACAGAAACATCAAGTGCGATTAAGGTTTTCTGAGTCAGACCGGAGCACTTCCATAGGCTTGTTGCTGGAGACAATAAATTCTTGGAGGAAGCCTCTGGTCATGTGTGGGGAACCTAACAATGTTTACAGGTAGAATCACAGGGTTTTGTTAATGAGGGTGTATTCTTTTTCTATATTGGGGAAAGCCCTGAGATTTTTTCCCCGGCTGTAATTGACTGTCTTTTTATAATTTTAGAGTTAGCACAATATCGGACTCTCGTTACTGTTTCTTCCCTTTATAAAATAGGGGCCCCATTGAAGGACTTGTGTCTAATTCCCCAACATGGTTTCAAGTTCCAACTATCCAATGTAATGTAAAGAGGGGAAGAAGTCTCAAAAATGAATTTTGTATGAAGATCACTGAATATCATTCTTATATGCTTCGTTCGTGTTTAAATTTCAATTATTGCTTGCGTTGTTTTTAAGTTACCTTAATAGTTTTTCTTTGGGCTGTGTAAATATTTTATCGTCGTTGTAGAAGAGCCGAAGACATTGTGGGTCGAGTTTGAGACTGTCCGGACCACTATTAATCTTTATATGCAGCACCTTAAGCTATATTGTAGTGGTTTTGCCAAATAACAGTTGTAATTAGGTATACAATTTATGCTTCTGTCCTTCATGACAGTATGGTTTTCGTCAGTTTTTGCCTTACTCTCTGGATTTTAGTGAACCTTGGTGTGTGAAATGCAGCTTGGCAAGGACAAGCATTTAATGGAAGGTTTCTTTTGCCCACGCTTCAGAATATCCCTTAAAAAATAAGCATCACAATATTTTGATAAGAAAGCCTCTTTCAATTGGTTATATCTGTATTTGACAAGTGTTCAGATGAGAAATACTGAAATTTAAGTGAAAGCACCACATAAATAATGTTTTTGCTGATGTTAACAGCCTAGCATAGCTGCGCATTGTTAAATGTTTGGAGAAAAGACCAAAGTAATGTGGTAGTTGTGTAACCACTGGCCATTATTACTTTGAAATTGGGACAAATGTCTTGCTTGGAGAATCTTATACTCCTTGTTCCTCCCCTTTCTGTTTTTAGTACCATTGTTAGATACATTTAATGTTTTGAATAAATCTCCTTTCGAATGTGCCAAACATTTAATTAATTTTTTTCATGGGGCAAATTTGGTTAGCTCTGGAAACTTGTGGAAGGAAGATTGTGCCTACCACAATCACCAACTGTCAGTAGTGATAACAATAACAATGGATAATAAAACAGCTAATAAAATGCTGCCACGTGGTAGATAGGATTCCATGTTACTTGTTTGTTTGTTACAAACACACTATTTCCACACAAAACCCTACACCCAAGATAACATCAACACAAACACTTCCTGTCCTCTACCTTGGTTTCTACTAGCACACTTTTGCACCACCACTAAAGTCATGGCCACCACCACAGCAGCCCTATCAGGAACCATGGTGAGCACCTCCTTCATCAGGAGGCAGCCAATGAACACAAGCCTAACAGCATTCCCTAACGTGGGTCAGACTCTATTTGGTGTGAAGGCCGGACGTGGAAGTCGTATCACTGCCATGGCCAGTTACAAGATCAAGCTCATCACCCCAGATGGAACTAAAGAACTTACCTGCCCGGATAATGAGTACATTCTCGATGTAGCTGAGGAACAAGGCATCGATCTTCCTTACTCATGCAGGGCTGGTGCTTGCTCTTCATGTGCTGGAAAAGTTGTAGAAGGGGAAGTGGATAATTCAGATAATAGCTTCCTTGATGATGATCAATTAAGTGCTGGGTTTGTTCTCACTTGTGTTGCTTACCCTCGTTCCGACCTCATTATTGAAACACACAAGGAGGAAGACCTTGTTTCTTAAACATGATATTTGTGTGTTTCTACAAATTAATGTTTTTATGGGATTGCTACTAGCTTAACTTTCTCTAGTTATTCTATGCTGTTTTTTTTTTTTTTTACATTTCATTTTGTTTACTTTCGTGTGAAGAAGGAAATGGCTACATTGGTGATTTACTTCTTTCATTTGCAGTAGTATAATAAGTAAGAAGTTTGTAGCTCAAGTATCTTTAATTTTTCATTCTCTTCTTCCCTCTTTGCCACGGCTGATTAAGAATATCGATTTTAGCTGTAATGTACAAGCCTACATGCCATTTGTTCAATCACTTAACGTCTTTTTTCTTAACAATATATACATTAATAAACTTAAAAAGTTGACTTTTGCTTATAATAGTGACCAGAGAGAGTAGGGGTTTAGAAGCATTTATTAGGTTGATGAGTAAGAAAAGCACTAACGAAAATTAAATGCTTGGGTGATGGAGGGAAAATATTAGGTTAAAATTAGGGTGAAGAATAGCTTGACCAGACAAGCTTTAGTAAGTAAGATTGTAGATGTAGATTGTAGATTCTTCATCCGCAGACAATCGTATATATTTGTTATATTGTTGGTGTATTTAAAAAAGATAAATATAATTTGTTACAATATTAAAGGACAAAATATGTATATCTATAATTTTATAGAAATAAATTCTAATTTTCCTTAAAAATTTCATAAAAACTAAGGTTTGTAATTTATAAAAAGGGAGCAGACAACCGAATCATAAAAATAATACTATGTTTTTATTAAAAAAAATATAACAATAAATCGTTGAATTCTTAATTTCTACACCCGGTTAAAAAAACTCACTCCCTTTCAAGACACAATTGCAAATAGGGGTGGTAATATGGTCCATGAAATCCATATGCATCCATTACAAAATCCATCCATAAAAAAATAAAAAATTTGTTAAAGGATTAGTTTGGATCAATCCATTAGCATCGAACTTAATTAAAATCTGATTTATTTCAGTATCTTAACTTTGGTTTCTTCATCTTCGCCGATTCAATGGATCCACCAGAAATAGATAGTTTCAGAAATAAAGTTGACGAGTGTGTTTTGATAGATTCTTCAAATGGTGTCGGAAGTGTTACGGGCATATACGTTGATGTCTTTCGGGTTTTCCGGTTCCGAAATAAGAATGCATCAGATCATCATCTTTGCTCAGTATATTATTTCGGCCATTAGCGACAAGACTCCGGGAAGCAGAAGATGGCTGGACTTCGATCTATTTGACCAAAGTAAGGGTTACGTGAATTCACAAGGAAAATATATCTCATGAGGCAGATACAAGAGAGTCTTTGATTACGAGTTTATGACTGAAGGCAATGTTCCCAAAAGCAGGATTTGTTTCACTGCATGGTGATTTGTGATTTATGCCTCATTTATGTTGAGTGGCATTTTAGTCCTATGCTTATAAGTTGAATTTGTAACTGTTTTGTGTGATCAAACAAAAAAAGGGGTCCTATTTCACTTCAAAAAGGCTAATATATCCTTTTTCTGTATGGATAGGATAGGAAAAGAAAGCCCACCTGTTACTTACAACATTTATTTTTTTGTTTGGTGTTATGATATCTTATTCTATTGGTTGATTACTATTCTTTGAAATTTTACTATACTAGCGTTAGTTAGAGAACTTAGAACAATTGTGCGAACTTTTTTTTCCATCATTTCTTTTGCTTTTGATTATATGATGGAAAATTGCTTTTAGTTGTCCGGGGTTGGGTAGCTCAATTGGTCTCAGCTAAGGGTTAAAGGAGTTGAACGAGTTGAAGGACTTCAAACTCTGGTGAAGAAAAAAATACGGACACTTGTCCATAAAAAGTTTTATGATGATGTTGTCCGAGTTCAAGGACACTAATCTAATGGTCTTGAGATTTCATGGTCTATTGTAATGTAGGCGGTTTATAGCCAAGCTTAGCTTTATGATATGCTCCTATTTACGAAGAAGGAAAGGTTAAGTATCTTCATAAATTCATCTAGATTTGATCATACAAACCTTCCATCTAGATTTGAGCCTATGAACCTTTTCAGATCAAGGATTGTTCAACTCTGCCAATAACCATACAACTCTTTTAGAATCTCAAATTACTCCCAGGGAAGTTTCTTCCAGACAACTCTTCTCATCTCTGAATTACACTTCAGATTTGAATTTGCTGTCAAAAGAAACAAAATATGTCCATTGGGAGCTACTAGTCTACTTCAACCATTGTCATCATACTCTACAAAAGCGTACGATAATATATCATGTAAAATTGCTTCTCAAAAGTATCTTAGTTTATATTTTCCATGAATTGGCTTTGCTATCCTCCTCCTTTTGGTAAACTACTAGTGTTCTAACCATTGCAACACACAAGCAAACAATTTTTTTTTTAAACTATACAACACAAGACAATAACTATCTTTAATATTTCATGGTCGTAACAAAATATACATAAAAGAAAATTCTCACCAAATTACACACTTTAAAATCACACCATTTAAAGTACAACACTTATTCATGTACTAGTAAACAAAAGCTTAGGGTGACGGAATCTCCTAATTACAACAAGATTACACATCACACACTGATGGGAGAATTCTAGATTCGAACCAGACATGCCTAAACTCAAGAAAATATATCACGCTGACTTATATTTTCTATGATATTGAGCATCTCACAAAGTGTGTTGCCATATCTCATATGTCATTCCAATCCTTAGAAGCCTAGAACGTGGAATTGCCATTAAATTTTCTCCTTGTCTGAAGTTTCTCCTCAAGAAATTGTAAATATGATTGATAACTATCTTCTTAAGTATGGTTGAGTTGGGCTCTGCCACTACTTCTGCTTCTCCCAGTATATACACCACATTTTTCTCCATTGCTCTCTGCACAAAAGATATCTCCTCTTCCACTCCCTGCAGATTTTGACTAGAGTTTCTACTATCCATTTCAAGCGAATGAATAGAATCTGATGAAGCACGAGACATCCACCCCTTGATATGAAGAAGTTGATGCTGGTTTACTGAAAGAACCTTGTCCATCCTTTACAAAACAATCATTGTTAGATTGTTGTTGGCTACTCACT
>Ga0228710_1007594_pt1 | contig 15922 bp, 7 predicted proteins | sample MedpolnodulmetaG_FD_177995 | JGI IMG/M metagenome (GOLD analysis project Ga0228710, IMG submission 177995) | Root nodule microbial communities from Medicago polymorpha collected in Santa Monica, California, United States - pink nodules | ecosystem: Host-associated > Plants > Roots > Nodule... | reverse complement strand
GTTAACGTTTCACAATTTTTTGAAATTCGTCAAATTTTCCACATTATACAACACATTACACGTAAAGTACATTAATATATATATATATATATATATATATATATATATATATATATATATTTATTTGTCAATGATGCATACAAAATATGAGATAAATATTTTTCATTGCTAAATAGAAAAAACACCAGAGAGATAAATATGAGACAAATGGTTCTCATTGATGAATAGAATAAACATGAGATAAATATTTATCATTGATACATAAAAAATTACGAGGTAAGTATTTGTCAGTGATAAATATAAAAAATAGAGGGGAAGTATTTTTCAAAGATACATAAAAAAATGAGACACATATTTATCACTGATAAATATGAAAAAGAAAAAAAAGTTCATGGGATAAATATTTGTCATTGAAAGCATGAAAAAACATGAGATAAATATTTGTCATTGATACATAAAATAACACAAGACTAATGTTTGTTCTTGATACATAAAAAATTATGATGTAAATATTTGTCACTTATAAATAAAAAAGGATAAATTTTTACCACTAACACATATAAAAAGGCATTGGGCAAATTTTGTTACTGATAAATATATAAATAAATAAATTTGCAAAGACTAAAACAATAATGACCAAAAACAATAAATTTACAAGAACTAAACTAAACTGCAGACTTAGAGAAACATTAACTTAACTCCACCCATTCCAAGGAATTTATTAAATCTATAGCTTGAAGGCTACAACTTATTGAATTTGTGGTGCATGGAATGCTAATTCACAACTTTATTGAAGGATCACTATTAGAAAAAGCAAAATTAGCGAGGGAAATTAGTGACGGAAAAAATGAAATTCCTCACAAATTCCTTAGTCACAAAATTTAGTGACGGAATTAAAGAGGGATTTCACGTTTTCCCTCACTAAATATCCCTCACTAATTTTTCCTTTTTTAGTAGTGGATACCGAGAGATGGATTAGGAATTTCAGGTTTTCTCTAGTAATGTTTCTTTGCTTATAGGGGATGGGGGAAATATCAACTTCTGAAAAGACCCTGGTGTTGCACTCAACTTTTTATTTCTTTGAATTTGCCTCATAATACCTTGCATTCTCTATCTTCAAAGGCAAGTGATTTCATCTCAAACTTCCAGTGGGATGTTCCTGTTTCTGTGCAAGCTGCATTTCAAAATACAAATCAAATGGTCAATCAAGTCATAGTCCCTTCAGCACACAAAGAAGGCAAGATGGTTTGAAATCTGTCTAACTCGAATGATCTTACATTCGAGGATGACTTCCTGCGCAAGTTACCTCATGGTCAAGCACCTCATCGGGCCAAAACAATATGGAATGTTGATATTCCACCTTCAACATCTCTTCTTGCTTTGAGACTGATGCATGATAAGCTTCTAACGGATGAAAATTTAATGTCAACTGGTTGCATTATTCCCTCTATCTATAATAATTGTCTTAGTAATTTAAAATTGTCTTTCCACTTATTTTTTGATTGCTCCTTTTCATTTAAAATTTAGTCCTGGTTGGCTGCAATTTTGAACAATTTCTATGGAGGATATTTGGTCTCTTTGTGATGGATGAAGTCACTATTGCAAGGTTGTAATCACTGTTTGCCTTGTAAATATTTGTTCAACAATTTGTTACACAAGAAACCAAGGTAGATTTAACAATACAATAGTTAATCATAAATAGGTTGGGATTACCTAATTTTAGATTTATCACCTTTTAAAGAGGTTTTATTCAATCCCCTTTTCTTTCATGTACTCTCTTTTTGGTTTACTATATCGAATTTCAGTGATGCCTTTGCATCACCTTTGTTAAAAAAAACTTACAAAAAGAATAATTAAGAAAATTATTGAAAATAAGACGTATAAATTTTTGGGGCGTTAGAAATGATAACATAATTTGCATAAAAAATTAAGACAAAATTGCACATATTCAATCAATTATTGTTAACTCTATAAAATTTATATTTATGAGATTTTTTTTAAAGTCGAAATTGACTCATATATTGCAACATTATTCAAGAAATCCAAATTGTAAACTACGAATATTCTATAGTTTCAAAAGATTTGATATAATAAAAATAATCTCAGCAATCTTCTGGACAACATCTGCATATTTTGGAAGCAAAGAGGTATCATGAAAAGGAGGGTCACTTGGTGAATCTCCAAAAAGACAATCATCAACATTAACTATGATAAAATTCGCATTCATATGAACATCACCATAATCTCCAATCTTAAGGAACCCTTGAGCTTCCTTAACATATTCAACAATAGAATTAAAATGTTGCAAACAATTCCCATAATGAGATTTTTCATTCATATCACGACTTTGTGCAACTAATTTCGTGATTAGATCGACTGTGTTGGTTACGTTGGTATGAACATTTTCAATGGAGTATTGTGCAAGGCTAACAAGGTCTCCACCTACACCAATAGGTCTTGATTTGAGAAAGGTTGAACAAAAAGAAGGGTCTTTTGCAGTCTTGCAAATGGTTTCAAAATCCACAGTTTTGGTTGCATATGAGAATGTAACACATAAAAGAAATACAACTGTTATGGATGGAAAACGAAGCATATTGTATTATTCTTTTTCTCAATATAATTCTTCTATTGTATTTGTAAATATCGGTCATTTGCTTGCTTCACTCTTTAGCTTTATATAGTTCTCATCAATTGAAAATTACATGATAAAATATTGAATTTAAACTATAAAATATGGTCAATGGTCTTGACACATTGTATAATTTGGTTTTGTCTTTAAATAAACTATTTTACTCCTACAATACAATTTTATTTTGTAGTCCAAGAGTACAGTCAATGGTCAATGCTTGCTTAGGTTAAAAATTAGAAAAAAGCAGTCAATTCAATAATTGGTAGTATTTTTTTGTAAATACATTGTAAATGGAGTACATGTTTTTCTTATTAAAAAATTGAACTAACCCATTGAAATTAGCATCGCGACAATCAAACATGAGACACTTTAAGGTACCAAACCAAAACTATTTCACCAACCCAAGTGGATTGATGTAGTACATATTATAAATAATTGACATTAATTTGTGGGTTAATATATGTTTACCCCGTTAATATTAGTGATTTCTGGTTTACCTCATGTAACAAAAAATTGTTTAGATTTCAACCTTGTAATTTAAAGATTCTTTAGTTTTGGACGTTCATAACTTTTGACCGTACAAAATTGATGTTATGGTAAGGAGTAAACCGAAATTCGTTCAAATTACATGGGCAAAAATACCTTAAATTTTAAAACTTGATGCCATAAAGTCAAAAACCACCATACCTTGTTTGGAAGAGAAAAGAAAGTATAAGGAAAGATAGTAAGAAGAATGATTGTTAAAGGAATGAAAGTGAGAAGAAAGTGAGTTGATTTTTTTGGTTGTTTGGTAGAAGTGAAAGTGAATGGATTGTGAGAGGAAAGAAAGGTATATATTTATTCAATGACATAATTGCCCTTATGTAACATAAATATAAATGTTTTATTTAAAAACATATATTTTTTTGACAAGATAAGGCATACATTTATAATTTATAAATATTCGTACTTAGAAAAATATTAGTTATATTAGAAGCATCAACGCCATGTGTGTTTAACTGTAAAAAAACACGTTAGTGTATATTTTAGAAGAAACAAAAACATTATAAAAAAGAAATAAAACATGATAGGAAGCAAGGGCAAAAGGAGAAATACAAATTTTTTTATGGTACAGTAACTTTCTCTACATCAGTGGCAGGAAAGTTTTTTGCGTGGGTCCCATGTCTGAACTATTCTTTCCATTCACTCTTTCATTGCATCCAAAGGAAGCAAAGATTATTGGAACTTGTGCTTCCCTTCCTTCACCTATCTTTCCTTTCTCTTTCTTTGGAACCAAACACATCCTAAATTTTGGAAAATGTTTTCATCCATATGTTTATTTCTTGAGCTTGCATTCGCACACTAAGGCTATGTTTGGATCTAGAGAAAGATTAAGGAAAGATAGAAGAAGGAAAGAAAATGTGTGAAAAGATTGGTTTTCCACCCTTTGACAGCACTTCAAAAAGAAGAGGAAATAAAGTTTGAGGTGGGCGCTCAAAACCTTTTCTCACTATTTTGGACGGAAACATGAAGAATCACCAACTTTTTGAGGAAAAAGCCAAAAATACCCTTGCTATAATAATTAATATTATGTGTTGAACAAGCATATTGTTAGACAAACAATGCTTCTGAATTGTTTAGCAATCGGCGTGATGTTTTTTTTATCAATCTCGGCATGATGTTTTGATCAAAAAAGACATTAGCAAAAAAATTTAACAAATGTTAGGTAAACTAAAAATTATTAATAAAATGTATTTAAATGTGTAGATAGCATAATTTATTTAAAATAAACATATTTAGCTATAACCTTATCATTTTGCAAATATACATATCTTTCTTTCCTTTCACAATCTATTCACTTTCTTTTATACCAAACAACTAAAAAAATCATCTCATTTTCTTCTACCTTTCTTTCCTTCTACTATATATCCATTCACTTTCTTTCCTTTAACTTTCTTTGCTAAACCAAACATAGCCTAAGACAATATTTATTGGTACATATAACAAAGCCACATGCCTAAATCAATTTGGAAAAGAAAGATAAGTAGTGAAATCAATTTTTTTTAACTACATTCCTAAATGTATCCACCATTTACCTAAACCAATTTATAATTTGAAAATCCCTCAAAAAGGCTAAAAGTGTATGTTTTGTATAAACTTTAATTTGTTGTTTAGAATGTCTTCAAATTGTATGGTTAAGTGGCATGTGCATGTCGATCGGGTGATTACCCCATTTTAATAATGCATGATGTTTTTTCGGAGTATAAAATCCAAACTGCATCAGACCCTATCTTTGGAGCGTTTTCATGGCGAATGACTTGAAAAAAAATAGAACAAAGGTATATAACATAAATAGAAGCAACATAAAACAAATAAACGGTTAAAAAAACCATAATAACATGAATGATGACTTGAACCCTAAAAAAAGTCATTCCGGAATATACAATCCGAACAACGCCTCACCCTACAAAAAGAGCCAAGTTTCTCGTAGTTTCACCTAGGATCGTAATGTTCCGGAATATATAATCCGGAATCTATGTGTAATTCGGATTATATATTCCGGACTGCATCAGAAGCTTTTGGCCGATGGTCTGCACCACAAACAAAACGTTTTTCAAACGTTTTTGGACGGTGGTTAAGTCAAAAAATTAATGTCGTTCCCACCCTTTTCTTACCCTCCCTCCCCTATAAATAACCTTCATTTTCTCAAAAATTGTCACACCTCCTTCTCCTCTTCACCTCTTCCTTCTACAACGATGTGTTTCCCTCGTTGTCCTTTCATAGAAAGAGGCCTCTTTGGAAATCCATCAGGGGTTATATGATCGATCAACAGTGAAAGGGTCAGTCTGGGTTTGAGGTTGGTCTGTCTGGGTGTAAGTTTGACCATCATGGTCTCTTGTTCCCTAGAGGCCTCCGCGAGCATTGGTTTCTTCTTCCCATCCTCCCTCTTTCCTCCCCCTCTGTTTCCCCTCCAACAGTGGCTGGAGCCACTGGTATAGCTTACCCCCTTCCCCTTAGAAATAGTTTTAGGTTCTTAGACCATCTACAATAGGGGTCCTTCCTCTATTTAGCACCATGTTAAATAGGCACCCCCATTGTGACATCAATGAATATGGTGCTTACAAAGATGAGTGCTTTTATAGGGGCTCTCTCTCTCCTGTTACTCATGGGTCCCACATGTACAATTAATTCTATTTTTTCTCTATATTCAAATATTGTATTATTTTAATATTAAAAATTTAATTATATAATAGTTGCAAATAACAGTTAAATTATATAATAGTTGCAAATAATAGTTTCTTGAATTATTAATAAAAATAAAAATAAAAGTTCTCTTTTTTTTATATGATTTATAATTATATTACTTCAATATTTTAAAATTATATAATTATGAATGTGTATATAAATTAGAGTTTTGCTAGAAGACACCTTTTATAAAGGTGTCGTTTAACAAGTTATTCTATGAGCATTTGTTAAAAGAAACTAACTAATTTTTATGAAAGTGCCTTTTAGCAAAGTTATAACTAAAAAGTGGAAATCACACCTTGAGATGTGAGTTGTTAAAAAACACCTTCATGGGTGGTTTGCAGCAAAACCCTATAAATTATTGTTAAAATTTAATGATACAGAGTTATTGCTGGGACCCAATTTGGAAACAATAATCCGAACAAAAGTATTTTTGGATGGGAAATATAAAACCCTTAGTCGTTTTATGTTGTTTTTCACTTTCAATTTTATCCTTCATTTAAAACGGATAGACGTATATATCTTTGTCCATCTTTCCGCTAATGTTTCACAACAAAATCAATTATTTTCCAAAACAACTTTTCATTTAATCAATCTACAAACTTTGTCATCGTTTACCATTTTATCCGATTCAAAGATTAGTCTCTACGCTCATATAGAGAGAATATATGTTTGACACCCGAAAAACAAACAAAATAAAAACTTTTCATTAAACAATTATTAATCATTAAAAGTGATTATTTTACAAAAAGTGATTATTCCAAAGACTATTGTCTTCATCTCCATCACCAATCCATCTCTTTCATTTCCACTAACTCACACTCTGTTTTCATCTTTCAAACTCCAAAAACAATGCCAGGATTAACAGCACCATCAGATTATTCCAAAGAACCACCTCGTCATCCTTCTCTTCAAATCAACTCCAAGGTAATCAATCACACCAAACGCTGATTCTCTTTCTCCAAAACGCTGATTCTAATCGTCGTTTTGTGTTGTTTTGTTTTTTCAGGAACCTTTCAACGCAGAACCAAAACGTTCAGCGCTTATTGCATCGTATGTAACACCTTCGGATTTCTTCTATAAGAGGAATCATGGTCCTATTCCTATCGTTGAAGATATCAATAGGTTCATTCATTCTCTTCAAATTATTATTTTTTTAAATTTTTGTTATTTATTAGTACTATAATATGAATTTATGATCAGTTCGGTAAGAAATAGCGGATATCTGATAAGATACCTGAACTTATAGTGGATAGTTGATAGTTTAGAGCAGATAAACTAGCGGATTGAATTTGTAGTATTTGATAAAGTTAGCGGTTGAGTTAGTTCATAAATATGATATGACATAAAAAAAGTATGTTTAATTAATATTTTTTTTTTCAAACAAGGGTAAAATTGAGAGAGAAAATGATAAATGATAAGCTAATTGAAATAGTTTATTGAAATAAGCTATAGGTTATGTTTGACAAAAAATAGCGGATAACTGATAAGTTAGAATAAAGTGGATAGTTGATAAGCTAGCTTATAGAAGATGAGCGAATAGTGAATAACATATATTAGCTTATAACGAAGAAGCTAGCTGATTGAATTTGTAGTGTTTGGTAAAATGAGCGGCTGAGTTACTTTATAAATATGAATATGAATATGAAATGACATAAAAGAGATATGTTTTATTAGATTTTTTCAATTAAGATAACAAATGTTAAATTGAGAGTAAAAAATGTTAAGTTATAAGTTATTTGAAGTAGCTTATTAAAAAACGATATAAGCTAGTAAAAATAAGCTCGTGAGAAAATGATGCTTATCAAATAAATCTATTTTAGTCATATGAGCTTATAAGCTATCAACTATAAGCTTATTTTGCTTGCCAAACATACCGTTAATTTATATACACAGCACTGTAAATATTGTTTTTACAATGTTAGTCAATCATAACTATCAAATCATTGAAAACGTTTTGTAACTACTTCTAAAACCACAATTATCGTGATTTATCAACAGTGTAAAACTTTTTCTGCGACAGTGTATGAAAATTTATCTTTGTTATTGTTATTGTGATTGTGACTGGTTTAGTATTTATGAACAGATACTGTGTGGAGATATCTGGTCTTGTGGAACATTCCAAACAGCTCTCTATGAAAGATATCAGGTTAGTTTGTGGTTTGTTGGGAGTTTGGAATTCAGTTAGGATTTTCTTACGCTTAAGAGTATGTTTGAGTTGACTTATTTCAACTTACTTATTGGCATAAGCACTTGTGAGATTGTTTGGAAAAACTTATAGAAATAGTGTGTGACATGTCCATAAGTTGTTTTAGCTTATTTTCAAAAGCTCTCTAAGATAGTTTTTGAAAACAATATATCGATAATACGAAAACAATTTGACTTTATTTTGTTTCATGTTGAAGAAATAGCTTATAAAATAAGCACATATATGATAAGCCCCTATGCTATAAGCGATTAGTGAAGTTGTTTATTGAAACAGGGCCTAAAGTTATCTTTTCTTGTTTTAATTTTTTTTGGAGAGAAAAATAGAAGAAAAATGTCAAATTGAAAACTGTTATTCTTTCAGGACAGAGAATGAGGGAGTGCTTGGGTAATAACTTAAGCACCTATTCAATATGTTGGCATCATATAAGAACTAATTGTAGAGAGTCCTACATTGATTGGGATATGACTTGAAAAAATGTTTATAAGTGGGAGGCATCTTGCATATCCACAATACATTGCGCCGCCCGCTATCGATCCATAGGCTCACGCTCTAGATGTCTAGTTCTGGGCGTGAGTGAATGTGTTGCGACTTCAGAGTCTCCTATTAGATGAGATATAGCTTGAAAAAGTGTTCACAAGTAAGCACCTATTCCATAAGGACATATGGTTACTATGGTAATAACTTGCGTATAAGCTAAAACAACATACAAGCATGTCATAAGCTATATTTGTAAGCTCTCTTAAGAACTTACACAGGTGCTCATGTCATAAGACAAGTCTAAATCAGCTCTTCCAAACTTCCACGAAATTCTTGATCTGTTGGTTCATTATTATTATATTCTTGTGGTGCAAGGAAGTGACCTTGTTATTTTGGTGGCAGGAAACTTCCAAAGTATAATGTAACGGCCACTCTGCAGGTATGTGTTCTCTAGCTAAACTTGGACTGAAGTGGAATGGTGTTTATTTTGGTATTTTTACATTGATTTTGGGATGACTAAACCATTCTGCAAATCAATTTTCTCAGTGCGCAGGGAATCGGAGGACTGCTATGAGCAAGACGAGGACAGTGAAAGGGGTTGGATGGGATGTTTCTGCTATTGGAAATGGTTAGTGTTGTTAGTTTTATTATCGAAGACTTGAAGTATTCTAGGATTAGAGGTGTTTCATGTTGTGTTTATGATTACCCTTAAATGCTAAGCTATTGATTAAGATATCTAATTAATGTACTGAATCTATGTATTTTTAATTACCGTTTCATTTTTTTTTCTTTCAGCTGTTTGGGGTGGTGCCAAATTGGCTGATGTTCTTGAACTTGTTGGAATTCCAAAGTTGACAAGTGTCACTCAATTTGGTGGAAAACATGTTGAGTTTGTAAGCATTGATAGGTGTAAGGTAATGATTAATGAATATGGCTTGTGTGTTTCATCTGGCAATCTTCAATTCCTTACTATAAGTCTATAACCTTATTGATTCCTTTAAAAAAAATGAAAAATAGGAAGAAAATGGAGGACCCTATAAGGCCTCAATACCACTCAGTCAGGCTGCAAATCCTGAAGCAGATGTTCTACTTGCTTATGAAATGAATGGAGAAGTAAGTTCATTTGATTTCTTGTTTTCTATCTTCTCGCAGCAATAAAACAATTTTTTTTATTTTGCTGTTTATATTGTTTTTCAATCATTTACTCTTGGATTCATGCAAACTGATGGCTTCTCATAGTGTCATCGTAGGAGCTGCAATAATGCACTTTTATTTTCTACCAAAAAAAAAGTTTATTCTATTATTTGTGTTTTTAGTAATGAATAATAGGGTTAATAAAAAATTAGGGTTTAAATTTGAGTTTCATATGTAGATAGTAACAAATAATTACTATAAACTTGAATTCAACATGTTATATTAGTGGATAATTTATTTAAATTTGAATTCCATTTGCTGATATTAGGACATAATTAGGAAACGTAAACTAGTATAGATGCTCATTTTGAATTCAAAAAATTAGAACAATATAAAAATAGATTCTCTGAGTAGCCTTTGCTCAAGCATTACAGGGGATTTTCTTCTGCAATACATCTATTTCTGATTCTTAATAATTCATTTTCTTCTTCCTCTTTGGAAATTTGGGTTCCTATCAGTTTTGAGCTTCGTTTATAATCTCTGTCTTTCTTTAGCCTCTTAACAGAGATCATGGATACCCATTACGTGTGGTTGTTCCTGGTGTCATTGGTGCTCGATCTGTCAAATGGCTAGAAGCTATCAATATCATTGCAGAAGAATGCCAGGTCTGATATATGATGTATTATACTTTCAAAATACCTAAATTTTCCTTTTTGGAATGCCCTAATAGCTTCACATTATTATGTATATCAGGGTTTCTTCATGCAAAAGGACTACAAAATGTTCCCACCATCAGTGAATTGGGACAATATTGATTGGTCAACCAGGAGACCCCAAATGGATTTCCCTGTTCAGGTATTCTTATTATTGTGTTCTTTCTGCCTTTCCTAACTTGAGTTAATTGAAATTAACCAGTTTGTACTTTGGAGTAAGTGCTAATTTAATTTATTACAAGTTTATTAAGCAGAATAAGTATTTTATTGAGCAAACTTTTGTAACTGATGAGTATTCGTTTCCTTGTGGCAGTGTGTTATATGTTCTTTGGAAGACGTGAGCACAGTTAAGCCTGGGAAGGTTAGTTTATTTAATGATGTGTATATGATAGGCTATTCATGCTTCAGTGTGTATGTGTTTTTGTTATTCACTATGAAATGCACAAACGTGTTGAATTAGCTTTTTTATTTCAAATAATATTCTAAATTTAAGTTCACTGAAAATGAAAGACATTATTTCTGGTAAATTTCACTTCTTTTTTTCTCCTCTTTTTTCAAGTAAAAGTATATATTTGATTTCCAAATTCCTATTAGGGAGATAAATTTGATGCCTTTGTCTTTCAATATGACAGAAACAAGACTACCGCACATAGGCCATGTTTATATAAACAACTTAATTAAATGCTTATCATATAAGTGTTTATATATGAGCTATTTCTATAGCAAATGATAAAATAAAGTCAAACCGTTTTCATAATAACTATAAACTATTTTCATAAGCTGTTAAGAAGAGCTTATGGACATGTCATAAGCTGTTTCCATTAGCTCTCCAAACAGTCTCACAAGTGTTCATTTCAGTAGCTATGCTAAAAAAAGGCAATCGAAACAGGCTCTCATTCTGCTCATTTGGTAGTTGACTTAAGTCCTAATTCTGGCATATGTTGTGCAGGTAAAAATTAGCGGCTATGCCGCATCAGGTGGTGGCAGAGGCATTGAGAGAGTAGATGTGTCTGTTGATGGAGGCAAAACATGGATGGAAGCCTCAAGATCTCAAAAAAGGGGCATTCAGTATATCTCAGATGCTGCCAACAGCGACAAATGGGCATGGGTGCTTTTTGAAGTCACGGCTGATATTCAGCACAGCACAGAGATTATTGCGAAAGCGGTATGTTTCATATTTTCTTCTAATTGTCATTATTCTAGTTTCTTGTCTTATGAGACTGTCGAGATATTTGGAGAGAGAAAATATGATGGACTAGCATTTGGGAATCATATAAGAACATGATGATATGGAAAATTCTTTAGTCCTCTTGTTAGTAAACATGATCCTCAATTGCGGCTGCGATCATGGTTGCAGATAGTCAGATGGCTACAAACCTTGATATTGCAGAAAATGCAGCCGCAATTGTAGTGGCAATACCTTTGCAGAGACCTCTAAAACCTTTATATTCCAGCCACAGTTACAGCTGCGAACCGCAATTTAGAACTATGTTAGTAGGTACTCACCGAAAGTGTTATCTATCCCAATTTAACTGCTATAAGAATGGAAAATGGTTATGTCCACTTTACAGTGTACAATAATGTAGCACAGACACTTTATATTGAAGGCGTGTCCGGTGGCCAACACATGTAAGTGTTGGACATCGACATAACACCGACACATTGGTTATAAGTTACATTTAATCACTTCCATTTTTTTTTTTAAATTATTACCGGTGTTCCATGTCAATATCAGTGTTGTGTCCGGTGTCCGTAATTGCATTTTTGTCAGTGCTAACATTTCATTGTCCTTAAACTGCAAAAAGCAATAAAATCAATTTTGCTGTCCTCACCTATGAGTACATTTTAAATTAGAAAGGTTTGTCAGATCAATAGAACTTCCTTATAGAAAATATCCTAAAAACAGAACATTTTTAGGAGAACAAAAATTGAAATGCTATGCAACTCAATTATGATCCATACGAGTTCTTAGAGAAAAATGCATGAGCTGAATCCATATGAACGATGAAACTTACAGAAACACTTCATGAAGTGTTAATGAAACCAAAGTTTAGGTTGGAAGAATAGTTGAGCATAGTAAAGAGGGTTCCATTGCCAATCAACTCTCTTGTAGGCAGAAGAAACAATACCTATTTTTTCATAATCATCATATACTCTTAACTTTTGATATACTTTGGGCTTAACTTTCACTTAATATGAATGTGAGTTTGAGAATATTGAACAGTTGTCGTTTCTTCTCAAATATTTTTGATATATTTCCAGATTGTGAATAGAGTAGAGTCGGTAATATGCTTATATAGACTACTCTAAATCGTACGGATTAATGGGCTGACTACAACCATTACACATAATTTTAAGAGTATACGCTGTTACAACACATATCATATCAGCAAATGAGTTCATTTACATTATGGATCAGAGGAAATCACCACTCTAATTGAGTTGGCCATCTTTTTAACGTCTCCTTAATAATTAATACCTTTGTATAATTTACAGGTAGATTCAGCTGCAAATGTTCAACCTGAAAAGGTTGAAGACGTTTGGAACCTTAGAGGGATATTAAACACTTCATGGCATCGGGTACAAGTTCAAGCGAGTCACTCAAACTTGTAAAATTTGTGCCAACTATTTGGTCAATGATTTTGAAGCATCTTACTGAACACTGAACTCTGAATGTGCATCGGCGCCAATTGTATAAAAATTCTCAACACGAATAAACCCTAGAGATAAAGGGAAGGGCTTGTGAATAATCACTTGCTCATGTTTCATGTGTGATTGTCTGAAACTATAACTTTGTTTCATCATGGAATTACTGAGATAATAAACTTGGAGCGTTTGGCATTTCGAATTTCATCTATATGATCTTTTATCATTTTCATCGTACCTTTAGTTTAGTTACCGGATATGATGCACTGACACTGAGATTGGACATGACACTGACTTACACTTAAACATGTGGTAATAATTTTAAAAAAATAAACGTAATCGATTATAATCATGCATGTCAGTGTCGTGTTAGCATCACTGACATGTCTTCAATTTAAAATGTCCGGAGTACATATGTTAGAGACTTAGAGGCAAGTTTTAAAAACCGGACCGGTGATAGACTCGATAAAGGTACTGGGTCATTGGTTGAACCACTGGTTCATTGGTCGAACCGCATGACTCAACCGGATGACTCGGTTATATGACTCGGTTTATATAAAAAAATCTTTATGTTAAATTAAACTGAACCTATTGACTTTGAACTCAAAAAAAATTATTTTTTTTTCATTTTTATGACATAAATGAAAACAACTTGATAGATGTCCTTGAATTTAGCTGCATATATTTTAATAATAGTATTAAATAAGGGTATATTTAAAAAAAAAAAATTAATGTGTGTTGTAATTTAAAAAAAGGTTTACATTTAGGGACAAAAATAAAATTAAATGGATGTATAGATATAAGGACGGAGGGAGTAATACGTATTCAAATAAATATAGTAAAAAAGTTTTTATTAAAATATCTGAGATGCCCGATGATAATATTAAAATGATAAGAGTGTGCTTGGTTCCCTTAAAAAAAACTATTCAATTCTTATATATAAACGATAAGAAGCAACTTAAAAACAACAGATCTGCATAGGGGACGCGGGTTCAACACCCAACGTAGTTATTTTTTGGAAAATTAATATAATTAGTTTCTACTTACATCAAACCGGTTCGGTTCATTGGTTTTTACTGAGCTCGGCCGAGTCTCACCAATTCAGGCTGGTTTGATTACCTCACCAAAAAAAAAAAGATAATAAAACCTGTCAATGAGATTAATTCCTTTCGTATGTAAAAGAATAACTTAAAGAATGGATTAGTTTTTAAAAAACAAATTCCTAATTGAGCAAATTTTTAGGAAGCATAAAATAGTTTTCACTACGTTCCTTGGCAAAAATGGCTATCTTATTGGTTTGAAAGATGCAACCAAAGCTCCATCTTCCAGGATTGTTGAAAGAGTTGTCGTCCACATTAACTTTTATGTTGTCTTCAGGAGGAGGAATCCAACTGGCCTCATGCATCAGTTTTTGGATGGTAGGAATACCTAGAACCTTCAAAGAAAAGAGCTATATAAGAATGAATTTTGTAAGTCATTTCCAGATAATCCATTTACCCTTGAAAGATAAACCATGGATTCAAAACCATAATTTATTTAAATCTCTATACAAGAAACATTAGAGTACTAGTATAAATTGCCTAAAAAATTGAGATAAAATTCACACATATTCAATCAATTATTGTTAAACTCATGAAACTTTATATTTGCAAGATTTTATTAATGTCCAAATTGATCCATATAGGTTGCAACATTATTCAAGAAATACAAATTATAAATGAGTAAATATTTTTCCCTCAAAAAAAAAAAAACTACAAGCATTCTAATGTCTCAAAATATTTGAGATAACTAAAAGAATATCAGCAACTTTCTCAACATCATGAGCATATTTTGGAAGCAAAGTATTATCATCAAAGGAAGGGTTTCCATAAACTCCATTAAGACAATCTGGAGCAGCTTCTCTAATAGTTTCTGCGTCGTCATACAAACCCTCATACTCTTCACTCTCAATGAAACCTTGAGCTTCCTCAATTTCATCAAGAGCACTAGTAAAACCTAGTGAACACCATTGGTAATGGGATTTTTCGGCGTTATTACGACTTCGTGCAATTAGTTTTGTGATTAGATTAATTGTGTTGGTTATTTTGGCATGAGCATCTTCAATGGAGTATTTTGCAAGGCTAACAAGGTCTCCATGTACACTACGAGGTCTTGATTTGAGAAAAGTTGAACAAAAAGTAGGGTTTTGAGTTTTCTTGCAAATGGTTTGCACATTTACAATTTTGGCTGCATATGAGGATGCAATAAATAAAAGAAACATAATGGTAATTGATGAAAAACGAACCATATTGTATTTTTTTGTAGTAATTGTAATATTGGTCATTTGCTTGCTTCAATCCTTAGCTTTATATAGTTTTGGTCAATTAAAAAGATGATAAAATATTGAATTTAATTACTATAAGCACTTTGAGACTTTTTCTTTAAAGTTATGTTTTATATATCACCATATGGTATTGGTAGATAGTATAATTTGGTTTCTTTTTAACCATTTGATTGATGAAGATAATTTGAAGTTCAATCGTAAGGTAAATATAGTCGACTAAGAATTATTTGACCAAGAATCAAATTTGGGTCGTCTAGAACAATTCGTCATCAGGTGAAGCTCTTAAACTATAATATAATTTGGTTATGAATATGTCTAGTAAAAATACCGGATGACTGATAAACTAGCTTATATAGTTGATGACTAATGACTAAGTATTTTTTTATGATGGTTCAACTAACTGATAAATATTAAATGACATAAAATAAAATTCTTAATTTAAACCTAACATTGTAACGACCCCTCAAAAAAATTAAACACAGAATGTAACAAAAAATAATAATTAAACATAACACAGCTGGACGCAACACCTGACCAAAAAAAAAAAAAAAAATTGAATAAAATAA
>Ga0228710_1007592_pt1 | contig 15925 bp, 9 predicted proteins | sample MedpolnodulmetaG_FD_177995 | JGI IMG/M metagenome (GOLD analysis project Ga0228710, IMG submission 177995) | Root nodule microbial communities from Medicago polymorpha collected in Santa Monica, California, United States - pink nodules | ecosystem: Host-associated > Plants > Roots > Nodule... | reverse complement strand
TTAAAAAAAAAAAAAAAAAAAAAAAAAAGAACTAAGAAAAATTAAAAGAGAACGTGGATAAGAGTTTGTTTTACTCAAAATTGCCAAGTTTGAAGGTTAGTAAAAAGAAAGAAAATGGTTGGTGAAGAAGATGCCTTTCAGCTTCAGGAAAGGGATGTGTTAGTTGCCCTTCACGCCATCGCTTCACATTTCTTAAAAAATAAGAGCCTTTGCTTGCCTTGTTGTTAAACAAAATCACATGTTTCAAGTGATAAATCTTAAATTCTTGTTTTATAAGGGAAATATTATATTCTTATTTCTGACAAAAAAATAAATACGGGATTCAGTTTATTGTTATAAAAAGTTTTGATAAAAAAGTGGTACAGTTTAGCCTCCAACAAAATTTCCATTGCGTTTGTTTTGCTAGTGTGTAACTTTTTTAATGTTAAAGTGGAGATATGTTTTTGCTTTGAAGAAAGATTGCAAGACTCGTTTTTTTAAAGGCAAAATAGGACATAGATGATGAATCTTCGATAACATCATATTCATAGATAGATAAAAATAAAAAGTGATCACAAAAGATTGACAACATAAATTTGACTCAATCAAACCATAAAAAAAAATGTAGATATTAACCATAATGGATCTTACAAACCGTCAAACTACACCGACCACAAACACAATCTACTGCACCCGTGTATGGGCGTGAAACTAGATTGCAAAAAAGTGTGGTGTGAGAACGTTCACGAGCACAAAACCAAGGATGAGCCCAAACAAACTCCGATTCATATTGAAAAACCGACAAATGAACCCGACCGTCAACATGAAAAAAGATCCACAAGAAGAAATATCAACTGTTGAAGGATCTTAAAACAACCTAACAGTGACGGCCCATGGATCACAAACCCACAACCACCACACATGATTCAAAAACCCATAATCACATCACATGATCTAAAATCCTTTAGTGGAAAGACGAAATTGTAACTCAAATTGAATTTGAGCTACGAATTGAACACATCATGAACCAACAAACCCGTACACAATTCACATTAATCGAACCCAAAACCAACGAATATTATATCATGAAATCACCTAGAGATGTGAACAAAAATTTACAGAGAAGACTGACTAGTTTTGTGGTCATACAAAACGAACACAAACACGTTTAAAGAAACCACAAGAGGGAGAAACCAAGAATTGTCAACAAGAGCCTCCTGCGTCGGGCCAACCCCGACGATTGCTAAGCAAGAATTGCTAAACAAGAGCCTCCTGATGGTGCAATTGTGAAGACTCAGCATACCCCCACCCATTATCCAAAAGTACATCCTGAAGATGAAAGTTCGAATTTCGCAAAGAAGAAGGTAGAAAGCGATGGATTGTTTTTAAAGAGAAAAGTAAGTGACGTATTACGAGACCTGCTTTAATCATTGAGGAAAATAAGATACATTTTTAGTCTCTAAAAAAATTTGACACAACACTTAGATCTCGGACCATAGTTAATAAAGAGATAATATGATCTCTACACTAAGAAAAGTCACTAAATTTCTTCATAAATAAACCATTAATCCATTGTTATTAATAGAGTAATTTTTTTTTGTTTTTGAAGGAGAGTAATTATTCCTATCAATTCTCATTAAAAAAAAAGAGTAAATATTAAAAACAGAGTGTTCAACGACTCAAAATCAATTAAGTCTTCAAATAATTAAGTCTTCAAATAATAATTGATGATTTTGTTAAGGGTAATGCTTGATCCAACGAAACCAAAATCTTGAAATTTAGCGAATGACCTAACCAATTTCTATCCATTTAATTTTGTATGATTATTTAGTGCTACTTCATAATTATTTGACAAAACCGCTTAATAAACAAAAATAAAGAATAACAATCCGTTTTTAACAACTATCATTTTAATTGGCTAAACATTCTACCGAGAGATATAACAATGCCCTTTTGTTAAAATAAAACAATGATAGAGAACGATTTTATTAATTAATTGAAGCAAAGCAAAGGTAAACGCTAAGAGGAATATCTACACAAAAAATTCGAATCTACTCCTAACCTTTCCTTATCCTAAAATGCATTAACTTCATCTCCACTCCAACCACCGTTGATAATAAATAATCAAGGGTCACCATTTAATTCCCATACTCCTCAGACTTTCATCATTGCACAAACCCATTTCCCATATAAACAAAAAATATTCAGAATTCGAAAATCACTCTCATAACCATTTTCTTTTCTCTCTTTTCCTCTTCCAATTTTCCCTCTTCATTTTCCTTCACTTTCTCTCGTTTTCTCGCACAACAAACCCTAACCCTAACGCGTTTTCTTCCTCACCGGCGACACATGGAGATGTCAATGGAAGATTTGCGCTCGTTTCAAATCCTCTCCATCATTCTCTCCGCTTTTTTCCGTTTCGTTCGTTCTCCTCGAATACCCAAAAATTTTATACCGATTACGCAAAGTAAACATAGTTTCACTGCTGTGTTTTAAGGTTTCTTCTTCAAATTTCGCTTTTCAATTGTTTAATTATCCCTTTTTTTTTGCTTGAAATTGGAAGAAACAAAAATTAGGGTTTGTTGATTTGTTACTCGTGATTTATTGCATTTGTCAAATATTTTCTGTTGGTATGAATTTGTTTATCCAATCTTTGCATATTGAAAGTAAATTATTGTTGAATTTGAGAAATTTACTGTTGTGGTATGCTTCTAGGGTTTGAAATCTTGATAATAGGTTAGGGGATTATTATTTTTTAGAATTTCAGAGAAAGTTTTTGTTGAATTTGTGTTCTTGTTGGTTATTGAATTTCAAATTTCGTATTTTTGGTGGAAAAATTTGAAATGGGTGGGAAGTTGGAATTGGGGTCTTGTTCGAATGTTGGTGCTTCGAATAATCTGAGAGAGAAAGGTGCGAGGATTATACTGAGACACATTAGAGCTCAAGGGCATCCTTACATTGAGTTACGTGAAAATGGGAAAAAGTTTATATATTTCTGTGTTTTGTGTCTTGCTCGGTGTTATAGTGATAGTGTTGTGTATGATCATTTGAAGGGTAAGCTTCATAGGTCTAGATTGGATTATGCTAGACGTACTTTGATGAAGCCGAATCCGTGGCCTTTTAGTGATGGTCTTATATTCTTTGATAATTCGAGTGATGATGGTAAAGAACCGGAAACTGTAAATGGCAACCGAAATAGATTGTTGAAGCTAATTGAAAGTGGCAATGACAATTGTCGTGCCATTGTGGCTTTTAATGAAGAGGCTCAGTCAGATGCTCAACCAATTGCGAGGGATGATACACAAGCTGATGGTTCTATGTTGGTGATTCCATGTTTGAAGATTGCAAGTGAAGCTATCGACGTGAAAGTAAGGAAAGTTGGGTTGGGAAAGATTTCTGCCAGGTTTGCTGAGAAGGATGGCTCTTTAGGAAATGAAATTAGAAGAATTTGGTGTGAATGGTTAGGAAAAGAGAATAATCAACAAGATGATGCCGAGGTTCAAGATCATGACTTTGCGGTTGTAGTTTTCCCTTACAGTTATGATTTGGGTCGGGACAAAGTGCTTGAGGTTGAGGATGCTAAGTCATTACTCCCATCCTCCCCTGTGCTAGAACTGGAAGATGAGAGGGAAAGTGGTCGAAAGAGAAAAGAACCATCGTCTGACGTGGAAGATGTTGATGAAATCCGCAGGCAGTATGCTTCAGAAGAGTCTCCACCTTTGAGGAATGGCCCCTCAACATTGGCGCTTGATCAATCCAACAGTCAGCTTCTTCAAACAAACTTTGTTTCAAACAGGGCTATCAGGAAGGCAATCAGAAGGCGAGAGCGCTTAGCAGCAGAGAAAGTTTGCAACATCTGTCAACAAAACATGATTCCTGGTAAAGATGTAGCAACATTTCTGAATTTGAAGACTGGAAGAGTAGTTTGCTGCAGTCGGAATCCAACTGGGGTAAAATCATTTCATTAATGCTCTGATCTTGTTTTGCTATATATTGTATTTGTTAGTAATAAAGTAAGCATGTGTAAAAACTTATGATATTGAAAGTTGAAACTGCATTTTATTCACAATGCAATATATGTATTCAAAACTTTGGAAATGAGTTCCATTCATTTTTCACTGGGTCATGCTAGGGCACAAGTTAAGGAACTAAAATTTGAATTATGAAAAGAAAATTGTATTGAAAATATAAATATTTAAACTTGAAAAACATTGAATAGTGCAATTTCCTAGAAAATATTGTCTCTAGTTCCTTAACTTGTGCCCTTTAGTTAGCATTTCCCTTTTTCAATTATCAAAACAGAAAAGTTATATTTGCATTTATATGCAGGCTTTTCATGTGTTTCATACGGCCTGCGTCATACACTGGATACTCTTGTGTGAATATGAAATGATCACAGATCGTTTAGTTAATCAAAATGCTCGTCAAAAAGGGAAGAAAAAGATTGTAACAGGTTCTGGTAAAGAAGACAGGGATATAAAACATGTTTTCTGTCCAGAGTGTCAAGGTGCTGGTCTGATCATTGCAGATGGGTTGGAGCAACCAAAACTGTGCTCTCTGTCCCAGGTTTGTTCATTACATGGACAATTCTTTCTAAATCTCTCATATTATATAATCTCTCTTCGCTTTTGGTTTTCTTTGAACATTGATATCTTAATTTTAGGTGAATAGTGTCTTGTGTTAGAAAAATAGTTCATTTGGAATTAATAATCTTTGTGCAGATGTTCCGACTGAAATTAAAGATAATTCTACAACGCAAAGAATGGATCAAGAGTTCTGAAGATTTGCAGAATTGCTCAATTGGGTTTCACTTCCCTTTGGAATCTGAAGAGATAGCTGAGGTCTTTCATACTTCTTCATTGATTTTCATCTAAACATAGATAATGAAGAGTGTTTGATCTTCTAACATATATTGTGATGGCTTTGCTTACAGGAAAATGTGGAGCCAATAAAAATGTTGCAGTTCTATCGTGCTGATGACGAGCATGTGGTGAGTAAGAATTGTGCGAATGTTGCATAGGGTTTGTTGACTGCTGCATATCCAAGTACATACATTCGCTTTGCATTCTTAACAACTATGTGTAGCTTTTTAGGTAGATGTAGGTTGAAAAAGACAGTTATATAACCTCGCAGACAGTCTCCATTTTTAACATTGTGTATACACGTTATGACATATGATATGTACATGCTAAAGGAATGTCAAATATTGTTCTAGACTTCTAGTAAGTTATTTTCCAATTATGTAGTTCATCATTGTTATGCACAAGGATTCTACAGTAGAGATTTTTTATTTATTGCCCATACATAATCGTAAAGATCCTAGGATCAACTCTGAAACCTACACTAGTAATAATGAATGTATCTGCTCATAACTTAGTCTTGTTTGTTGTTTAGGCGCTTGGTATTTTGTTGTTGTTAAATTAGTCCCTTGAGGCCTTGACGCTTATTCAAATTTGGCAATAAATGACTTATTTGGATGAAAGTTCAAATTTTAATAGGCAGATGGTTTTATGGTAGAATGTGAACTTGAATCTATGTGTAGGTAATTAAACTTGATTTCATTTCTGAACTATTTATTGAAGAATTTCAGAATTGAGTGAACATACTCCCCCGCTCAGTTTTGATAGTTAATGGTCATAGAAGAACCTGACATAAATTTTTAGCTCTTAATGCGAATAGAATCAAATTAAGAATTGACTTTGATGATGCTATAAAAGTAAAACGGCTGCAGTGAAAGATAAAATACTCAGTTTTGTGGTTTTTTTTTTTTATCTTTATTTATTTTATAACAAATATCGATAATTAATTCTTAGGCACTCCATATTCATCAGATTCGAATAATCATTCATCAATGAAGCAGAATGTCCGAGCTATTCGTCCACAAGTCCAAACTTAATTGATAAAAATCTTAAAATATATAGGTTGGACACTATGGTCGGGATTTGAACGCAATCTTTTTCATTTATGTATGTGAATTTTCATTAGTTATTTTCATGTTGTCTCTTTACCATAAAAAAAAACTAGGGTGAGCTATCCTCCTCCCTAGTTTGCAGAGAGCTCAGTAGTATTACCTTAAGGCAGTAGTATTACCTTAAGGTAATGCGACAATTTTTTTTAATATTTGTCGCATTTAAAAAAAAAAAATCAAAAAAGATAGCTATTGTTAGTGTATGTCTGATATCAAGGTGAATATGTCAGAATCACGGTGATTCATAGTGATTTGTTGAAGCTACAAAGTGTAGCTTTCGAAAAATTACAGTGGGTCATCGTAATTCTGACAAAACCACCGTGATGCCAAACATAGGCTTAGTTTTCAATGTAACTTTAATTGCTTATTTTTCAATTGTACTCTCTATTTTGCATTATTGATAATGAAAATACACTAATAGTTATTAGTGTAATTTGATATATATTTTTGGGCATAAACCATGTATCATTTGCGCACAACTACAAAGACTAATGTATCGAGTCTTGTAGGACCCAAATGGATGACAAACTCTCCGTAAGAGTTTTAACGTTGTTGTTTATACAATGCTGGATTCGAACCTTAAACTTTTGTTAAGTTAGAAGAGACTCAAGTCATCTAATCTAAACGCTCTTAGGTTATGTTTACATTTTTCATTTATCATATTTTCATCCGTATGAAATAGTTAAATAGTTAAATGCAACAAATATTACGAGACATTTTGATGCATTGGAGTTATCATTAATAAGTTGTTGCCACTTTGGCATTCGGAACCTGTTTTTCAACCCTATGAGCCGGTATACCTCTGCAAATTAAATGGGATAATGTAACTAATGCAGTAAGATTTTGGAAGTTTAGTACTGCCAATTTTCCACGCAAAGTCAACGCACCGTTATTTTACTCGTCCCATATAGATCTACAAATAAAATTATGTCAATGATATATAGCAATGCCCTTAATGATATTCTAAATCAAATTACACACGACAAAGCCGGCAAGACTAAATTTTTTACAAGTGCATTAATCTGTGAACATATGAGAGCTGCCAATGAAACATGTGCCGGCAATATGAAATCCCAGTTCACAAAGCTTCATTATATAAGCACTCACTTGGCACTGCAAAAATTAAAGTAATTGAAAAAATAATTAAAAGGCATAATACTATTGGTACGAGATGGAAAAATTGATATGCTTCTTAATATTTGTGTTCATGGTTTCTGTTATACAATCTTGGTTGATACATGGAAGGAAAGTTTGTGACACGAAAGAGAAACTTGGGACTCTTGCATTGATGCTTCCAAAAGGCTTTGTTCCACCTTCAGGGCCAAGTCCAGACATAGACTGATCAATGCCTGAAGTTGCATTCCACTGCATGTTATGTGTTTATATTGTTTTTTAAATCAAGGGATGTGTTTATATTGTTGTTGGCTTTTACTATTTTTGCTACATTTTATTTTCATTAGTATAGTACTAGTGAGAACGAATTCCATCTGTTTCTTTTTGTTGTTTCAAAATTCTCTGTTTTTATCATTTGTTATCATTAAGAAAAATATCACATATACTACATACATGCCTTTATTTGTTAAGAAATTTCTAGATAAACGATATTATCTTGAAGAAATTAAATTTAGAACCAGAATATTGTGAACATAAAAATTACAATGCATCTCTTGAACACCAAATGTTGGGGGGCCTAAACAGAAAAATCCAAAACTCATTTTTGGGCCTTCAACCCAGATTTTTGCTCATTCCCAAGTGAAATGACCAAAATGACCTTACGTGAGTTAACTCACGTGTTAATTTTATTTTTTGGTCAGGTAGCCTAGTGGCTAGAATTCACCTTTTTCAAGGAGAATAAGTGGGGTGTCCAGGGTTCGAACCCCGGCTCCTGCATATAACAATGCATGTCTCTGCCAACTGAGCTATGCTAACGGGGACAGTGTTAATTTACAAATACTGCAGCGTGAGTTAACTCACGTTTCGTGATATGCAATTTTTTTTTGAATTTATTTAAATGGCAATATAAATAATTATATAAATGGTAATACAAATAATATAAATGCTAATATTATAAATGGTAATATAAATTCTCAACAATTACATAATAAAACCTCATTTTATTAATACTTTGATACAATTACATAATACATAATTTGATACATTTTATTGGAATAAAGTAAATATGCATCTTTGAGGTAAAAATAGACCAACTTAGGGGTAACAGAGGATCAAGGTTGGTGGTAAAAGAGACCAATCATCTTGGGGCAAAAAGACATCATTCTTTCGAGGTAAATCTAAATATGGTTCTTTTTATAACCCAAGAAAGAGTCTTTTTACCCACAGTAAAAAGTTTTTGGGGTAAAAAGAAGCAGATTTACTTTTACCCCAAGGGTTGACCTCTTTGTGCCCCAAGTCGGTTGACCTATTTTACCCCCTTCCTTGACCCTTTTTTTCCCCTAAATTGGCCCCCAAAAAAGCTAAAAAAAAAACAAAAACTATAAAGGTGAAAGAGTGAGAAGAAGAAAGAGAGAATGTGAGGAAATGGTGAAGGTTTAAGGGGGTATTTATAAGTGGGAATGGTTGCATAAGTTTTATATGCACTAAATGCAGTCAAAAAGCTGTAAAAAAAAAAAATCATTAAAATCAAGGTTGAACAACTGACCAAAGTTCAAAAAACGTGTTCTTGAGTTTTGAACACCGGCCAAATTGGCGTGAGTTAACTCACGCTTGGTTTAACACTAGCGCAAGTTAACTCACGTGGCAAGCATGAGCCAGCGTGAGTTAACTCACGCTAAGATGGTGGACAATTTTTTTTTTTGCATGCACTAATGGTGCCATAGGTAGGTTTTGAATAAATAAATTCGAATAAAAACTAATTAAACTCAGCGTGAATTCGAATAAAGAATTGTATTAAATAAATTCGAATAAATTTGCGTATTAAATAAATTCGAATAAAAGGTACATTACATTACATAAAGTTCCTAAATATGTTATATAATTACACTACGTTCGGAAATGCACCTTCCAACTACAACAATTATCTTACCTTTGAATGAGGTAAATTCAAACTTGCTAAACAACAGCTCTCAAGCATTCATCTGGAAGTTCTATTGTTTCATTCAAAAGATTAAATTATTGTTAGTTTGGTTTATATGATGGTATTCAAATGCCAAAAGAATGAGGTCCAGTCGTTGACACTTCAATACCTTAATCTAATCTAAACTAACATAAATTTAATCTTTTGAATGAAACAATAACAATTCCGGGTGAATGCTTGGGAACTGCCGTTTAACAAGTTTGAATTACCCCATTCAGAGGAAGACAATTGTTGTAGTTGGAAGGTGCATTTCCCTACCTAATCATGATCTTTTGGCGGAATCAGACTCTTGATAATATCTTTAATTGATCTCAGCAACGTTATTCGCATATCGATCAACTGGAACATGCTGTGCTCCCAAAACATGCTCGTCACGTTTTCGTCGTTCGTTAATTCCACCCAACTAAATGATACTCTCCCCTCGTCGAGCGTTTGGCGTTTATACTAAATGTATTCCATCCTCCTTGTGTCTCCAAGGTTGACTCCTTGGTTGAATTCATTCGGTTCAACCTTAAGACCTCTTAACGTTACACCAAGGCACCGAACTTTCAACTTCTAAGGTTCTCTGCCGTTGAATTGTGCATGAACGCCGATCCACCTGGCCATTGTTTCAAATCTACACAAAAAAAGAAATTAGAAACAATCAATGAAAAACTCATTCAAACATTTCATCAAACATTTGGAGTGCAAATTATACATAAACCCTAAAAATGATAACTACAACATAAACATGCAAACATCTAAACAATTAAGCAATATAAGTGATTTACATGTAACATTGTATGATTTCTTCGCAAAATAATCAAAATTTAAACTAAACCCTAAAACAGGGGCACTTTTACCACCCAGCTAGCCTGGGCACACACCCAGGCTCGGTGCCGAATCTCGTAGGAGACCCATAAGAGCCACTAAGCCCCCAAGTTACCTATAATTATCATAATATGCAGAACATGGCATATGTTACATCGTTGTTGCAGTGGAAAGGTGCGCTCTCTATCCCCCCATAGGTTGTGCGTTCGATCTATGGTACCTCCTTTTTTATTTTCTTAATAATATTTTTATTAAAAAAAAAAGGCCGTGTTGGGACTTGAACCACGATTCTCCATGTTAAATTCAACAAAACAAACCACTGCACTGGTCCACAATTTTGCTAGTATCTTAAAACTGTTTAATATATATTCTAAAAATATTTGGCAAAATATTTTGCCCATGCTCTACAAATTTTCTGGCTCCGCGACTGCCCTAAAACTAAAAAAATCTAATCTAAGTATAAAAAATCTAACATAATCATGTAAACATCTAAACATGATAACAATTAAGAACTATAAGTCATTTCTATGTAACATTCTATCATTTCTTGCAAAAAAAATAAAAAATTTAACAAAACATTAAACCTAAAACATTCTAGTTTAAGTGAAGAAATCTATCATATGAACATAATTTAAGTGAAAACTTACTTGGTCTTGTTACTGGAGTGTTGTTTGATTTGAAGTTGAAGGAATTTCGAATTTGGGTAATTTGAAAGAGATTTGATTGGAAATGAGGCTCTGCCTGGTATATAACAGCAAGCAACGTGACTTAACTCACAGGGGAAATATGGTCATTGCACATGGGAATGAGAAAAAATGTTTGGGTAAACAGCAGAATTCCAATAAAGAAAGGAAAAATAGAAAAGAAATGCAAATTAAAATCTTTCAGGTTTGATATTTTCTTCTTTGCTCAAAGCTAGCTAATGAGTTGCATAGTGGTAAGTGGTAACTAACGAGCATTGAAGAAAGAAAAATGATGTTAATTAGGTCAAAATTATGCAAAACCATAAACCCATATTTAGTTTCTAGGTCTATTCAAATGTACTCAACCCCCCCAATTGGTTTCACAGAACTTGAAAAACGCATATTGAAGAATGGGAACCCAAATACTTCAATGCTTCCTATTCTTAACCAATGGGTTGAACAAGGTGGTGATGTTATCGAACCTGTTCTCAAACGTATCATCGCTCGTCTTTCTAATAGTCGTCGCTTCTCACATGCCCTTCAGGTATATCCTTCAAACACTCAATCTTTTTATATTTAGTGACACGAACACTGACACATCGACACCGGTAGTCGTTTGAGAAAATGACATAATTGAACGTAATCACAGGTGTCAATGTCGGATACTGACACATGTAAAAACACCGGATACACCTTCAGTGAGAAGTAAGGTCTGTTTAGATTGACTTATTTGAGCTTATATATTGACATAAACACCTGATTGAGAGAACTTATGAAAACAATTTATGAAATGTTTATGAGTTGTTTTAAGCTTATTTCCATAAGTTCTCCAAGATAGCTTATGAAAACAGCTTATAGCTTATACGAAAACAACTTATAATGAAGGAAGATGTTAGGGATTGGTGTTCATTTTGTTGGGAAGGTTATGTACAAAGGTCATGTTTGGATAAAAAAAGTCAAATTGTTTTCGTATAAGCTATAAGATGTTTCTGTGTAACCCATTCTGAAGAGCTTATGGAAATAAACTGAAAAACAGTTTATGAACATGTCGTAAGTTGTTACCATAAGTTCTCCCTAACGGTCGCACTACTGCTTAAGCTAGTTGATAAGATAAGCTCAAATAAGTCAATTGAAACATGGTCAGAATAGTCTCATTATATACTTGGATAATTGTTTTGCTTCAGTTGTTTAAGTAAGTAGAAAACCAAGCTCTAGTCTATTGTATTCTAAGTTGTTTGGATCCTTGTGTCTTTAGTTAGTTGGTTTAACAAACTCTTTCTCTAAGCAAGCGGGCAACAAGTTGCGCCACTAGGCCTTTTTGGATGGCAAAACCAATCATCGTAAACACAACATGCATGGGTCTAGGAGACATGACATTGTTATGCATGACCCTTTGAACTCTATGTAGAAGGTCAACAACCTCTAGTGCTAAGAAACCGAAGTGTCAAAAGCAAATAGTATAAAAACATGTTGGTTGTCAGAACAAGCTTTCTCATGTTTGGCCACTTTGCTTGACACAACTTTTAGGGGTGCATGTCCAACCGTAAAAGTCTCGACTCCTAATCCAACAAGTGGTGAAACCCCAGTCAAGTCCACACATCCATGTTTTCCTCATACCCATTCGTACACCATAACATCCGCAGGCCTAAGTGTCGATCTTCTATCTAGTGGATCAGTCAGGAAGTTCACAAACGCCTCCTTCTTCACTGATACTCCCGCCCGCCTGAATATATCAAAAAGTACATCCCTAACAAAGTCATGCCTATACTTAAAACCGGGAAACTCTTTACAATGAACGGCATGCTCTCCAAAAGTATTCAGGCATGCCTTACGACAAAAAGGACACACCTCATCAATAGGAAAAGTATCCAGGGTATGTTTGGATGGAGGGTTTTGGAGGGCTAAATCTATATTTGGATTTCTATTTGATATTTTAAAAGGATTTGAAATGATAACATAATATATCTGATCATTTAACATTGCAACCACACTTAATTTATTTTTATGTTCATTTTATGGCTTCCTTAATTCAGAAAAGAAAATGAAGTTCTTCCCTCCAAAATCATCCATCCAAACACACCCTTTGATACAGTTATTGATTTATTTATTCAAATGTGTCTCTAAGTAATACTATTAAGTGTCTGCATAATTTTTTTTTAATCAAGTCTCTTGAAAGATAAAAAGTCCAAATGGAACACATTCATGTATAAAAGAGTCTTTTAGAAACATCTATGTACAAAATAGACAAATCAAATACAATATCTACTTTTCTTATATATGTGAAAATGGCAAAGTAACTTATAATAAGGGGCAGATGTATGTTTATGAACAAGTGAAATGAGCTATCTTGAATTCTTTTCCAACTTCTGTGGATCCTGGTGTGATTGGTTTGTTACCAGGTTGATGTTTTTTTGGTAAGTTAAATACAAAGGCTATAAATGATTATGATGAAGGTTCTAGTTTCAACTTGTACAAGAAATCTTAGTTTAAGAATTCACAATTATTGGGCCTGTTCATTTTTTCATTTCCTTTTCTGTTTTCAACTTTAGTTGCAAAAATGCTACCTTGTTTTCACTTTGTTTGTTGTTATAAAGGTGTTCTACAGGAAATTGTGAAAACAACTTCTTGTGATTAAAGCAAGGTGCCAAAAAATTCATTTTATCTTTCTTTTGCCGTAAGTACATTTTGAGAAGTTTATCGAAATTGACTCTATGATGAATAGTCAAAGTAGAACAAGGGAAATATATATTCCATCTTTCGACCACTAATTTTAATGATCATATATATTCATCGACTATTTACTTTTGATCATATCATTGTCAAAACACTCTGTTAGGTATCAGAATGGATAAGCAATAACAGTAACAATGATTTATCTTCTGGAGACATTGCTAAACAGCTCAACCTGATATCTAAAGTTCACGGTCTAGAACAAGCAGAGAAATTTTTCAAAGGCATCCCTGAAGCTAAAATTGGGTTCAAGATATATGCTGCTCTTTTAGGCTGTTATGCAGAACATAAATCTTTGGAGGAAGCAGAGGTCATCATGAAGAAAATTAAGGAGTTGCGTCCCGCGCACATGACAGTGTGTTATAATATGATGTTAAAACTATATGCTCAGAAAGGTAAATATGAATTATTGGATAGGTTGATGCAAGAAATGAAAGAGAAGGACATCTGCAACGGTGCTACGTTTACTATTCGGTTGAATGCTTATGCAAATTCTAGAGACATAGAGGGGATGGAGAAGCTACTAATGCAAATGGAAGCTGATCCCATGGCAACTGTGGATTGGTATACATATTCTACAGCAGCAAGTGCTTATATGAAAGCTGGCAATGTCGAAAAGGCCTCGGCAATGCTGAAGAAATCAGAAAATTTAGTTAATGCTCAGGCAAGTAGGATTCCGTATAAATCGAGGAGGCTTGCGTATGAATCTCTTCAAACTATGCATGCTGCAATTGGAAACAAGGACGCGGTTTATCGACTTTGGAATAGATGTAAAAATCTTAGAAATACTCTCAACTCAAGTTACTTATGTATGCTAAGCTCATTAGTGAAACTGGATGACATTGAAGGCGCGGAGAAGATTTCGCAAGAATGGGAGTCTGGAAACACAATGTTCGACATCAGAATTCCAAATATGATGATCACTGCTTATTGTAAATGGGGTCTGTTGGATAAGGCTGAGGCATATATCAAGAGGCTTTTGGATGATGGCAAGGAATTAGACGGAAGTTCATGGGACCGTTTGTCGTCTGCTTATAAAACAGATAATGCTATGGAAAAAGCGGTTCAAGCAATAAAGAAAGCAACGCTGGGAAGTCGACCAGGATGGAAACCTAACGCCTGGAATTTGGTTGATTGTATCAAGTACCTGAAAGAACAAGCTGATGTGGAGCAAGCCCTAGAGATTCTTAAGTTATTTAAAGAAAAAGACCATATCTCAGACACTACCTATGATAGACTAGTAAGTTATGTTTATGGTGAAATACCAGATACAGAAGCCAGTGATCTGATTACACAAGATTAATGAATGAAAAGGTTCAACTTGATGATTAAGGAAACTAATGTTTCAATGGAAACTAGATGTTTTGCAAAGGATTTGTTCAGTTATTTTCAAGGAGGAATGCTTTTGTCCTGGCTGTTTGCTCTGATTATTTATTTTCCTCCTGTTTAGACACTTTTTGTTGCAACTTTCATCGTTATGTCTCTGATTTAATTAGCATCCCAATTTATTCACTCTCATTTTTGTTTTAAGATAGATGATTCTATGTCACCAATTTATTTTTATAAAAAGAATAAAAACAGAACAAATTCAAGGGGGAAATAAACCAAAACCCTTGTGAAATAAAGGTTAGGTTTTTTTCCCCCTTTTGTTAAGTTTCATATAGTCTCTTATCTTTTATTTGTTTCGAACCGGTATATTATGTTACAAACGTTGTATCAACATGGTTCTTCGATTTCTAAAAAAAGTTAGCTTATGTAACAATTAACAGATGATCTAATAGCCGAGTTAGCGCCTACGTCTATAGTTTATTACAAATCTTTCTGGACAATGTTGGTAGAGACGTAGAAAGAAGTAAATGAAAGTCTAATGAACACAGGAGGTTCGTGAAAGAGGGATTCCCTCCCTCATCGACATGGCGACCATTGGCAACTTCTTGGGTGGTTGTATCCGAAAATGATATATTTGTAAAAACTCTTGAGTTATCATTTTGGAAAGAAGATTCATTGATCAATTTGATCTGGTTTTTATTTTTTGTTTCGATTTAGTGTCTTATGTTTTTTAATTGTTTCAATTTAATCCTCATAAACACCAAATCAAGTGTCATATCAGTAAACATGAAGAATCAGATATGAGCTGGATTGCCACAACATCGTTTATGTGGTGGAGGTTGATGTCTGAGACAAAAAATGACGGTTTGTGACTCTGTGATTTTTACTTTTTCTGGTGAATTTGAAGAGAAGGAATTTGAAAACAATAACATAAGCCAAAACAAAATAAATCTATATTTAGAGGAGCTAAATCTTGAGTTTTTTTTTTGTGAAAATTCGTATGAGGGATAAGGTGGTTTGGTTGGAGTGATAATGAAGTCATTAATTCAAGTATTCAACTTCTCCCAACTAACAACTACTCCTATCATTAAAAAAACAAACTCCATGTTGATAGAAGGACAATTAATTATCACTCTAGCCATGTGTTGGTAGAATTTCATAATCAAAACTGGGGCTTAGAAGTTGGGAAAATAATAGAAAATGATAACCGGTGCCTCTGGAATATTAGTTCAAGCAATGAATATACTATGAATAATTTAAAACTTGTGTAATCAAAGTTTTAGAAGTGTAAAAAATGATGTTTTTAATATAAGTGTTTTTTTTTTTTTTTCC
>Ga0228710_1007590_pt1 | contig 15926 bp, 4 predicted proteins | sample MedpolnodulmetaG_FD_177995 | JGI IMG/M metagenome (GOLD analysis project Ga0228710, IMG submission 177995) | Root nodule microbial communities from Medicago polymorpha collected in Santa Monica, California, United States - pink nodules | ecosystem: Host-associated > Plants > Roots > Nodule... | reverse complement strand
ATAAAAAAATAAGAAAACCAAAAAAAACAAAAGAAAAAAAATTTGATTTTTTTTTTTTGGCAATGGCACTGCCAAATGAAAAGTTGAAAAAATTTCTAAGTGCTGGGCGGCAGTTAACAGCAGCTGACACCTAGCGGTAGTTAACTGTCGTTGAAGTTCGTGACAGTACAAAAAAAAACTAGAAAAACCAATCAAAGTAAACAAGTTAAAACTTGCAATACCTGTTCTTTGATGCATATTGTGTGTAGAAACGTCGTAGCAATCGATCAACAATGATTTGGAACGAAGATTTTGACAAAAGATTTTTGAAATGAGGATTTTTTTTTGGAATGGTATGGTGAGGTAAGGTGATGAGTGAATAGGACCTAGAGGTTTTCTGGTTTTAGGGGAAAAAAGCAACGACAGTTAACTACTCCATCCATCTCTAAATTATAGTCGTTTAAGGTTTGTGCACGATTATTAAGGAAATGATTAATTGTGTTGATTTCAATGATGAAATTCATATCATTTACTAAAATATCCTTATTAATTCTAGTTAGTGAAGTAGTTAAGTTGAATGAAATTCATTAAATAAGGGTGTAATAATGGAAAAAATATAATAAATGTTGCATTGGTATTGTAAAGTGACAATTATTTTGAGAAAAAGAAAAAATGCTAAAGAGACAATTATTATGAGACGGTGGGAGTACCATTGTGGCCAGCGGCAGTTAACTGCTGCCGGTTATCCCAATGATAGTTAACTACCGCTGAGGGCTGTAAGGTAATTTACTTGTGTCAAAATGACGTTTTTTAAGTCAGAAGAGCAATTTTCTATTATTTTTCAAGTCCCACGTAGATTAAAGATAAAATTCAACTAGAGTTTATAAAAAGATACATTCCTCACCTTATCAAATTAGGCCACCTATATAAAATCCCCCTCTATTTGGATTATCCACCATTGATATATCCACACAATAGAAACATTAATGATGGACGTGAAGTTTTATTGGAAAAACCAAGTCCCACCATTTATATAACATGACATGATGCATCTAAATGGTTATATTCAATTGGATTGTTGTGTAAAACTTTTTTAGCACACACATTTTTTGTTTCAACCAAATATCCTTTAAATGTAATTGAAGGGACTATTTCTCGAGTCAGATAGGATCGTAATAAGCGACAAACTTCTCTCTTAAAAGATTTAACACCATCACATTCACATGATTGGATTCGAAGTTATGACCTTTAATTAAGTTGGAATAGATCACTTGCCATCCTATCTTTAGGTAAAGAATACCACTCAAATTCCATCCAAAGCTTGCCCTATAGGCTATATGTGAGATTCTACGTGCGTGAGATATTCCTTCCTGTGGGCATATTAACGTTTTGCTCCGTTCATGGCTAGCAAATGTCGTTAGTTCTCTTTCCACATGTAATTCATTGAATCTCTCTAATTCGTTTCACAATATTTCTTGTTCGTTTTGTTAATTTATTCAAAATGATGAATGTTAAGCCCCAACAAGTATTGAAAGGTTATTTAAGTACTAACAAAATACTAATGATTACTATTTATCATTTATTATCACATCAGAATTGTAAACAGGTCCAATATCAGTATTCCATAAACAACATAATTACTAATAGCACATAAGTGAATTTCCCTCAAAAAAACACACAAGTTAATTATAGACTAATTTTTTTTTAATTATAGTTTTAGTTATTTTTTTTATTAGTGTTAATAAAAGAGATTGAGCATAGTTCAATTGGTAGGGACATGCATTATTATATGCAGGGGCCGGGGTTACACCCCACTTTTTCACCTTAAAAAAGGTGAATTTTAGCAATTAGACTACTTGAAAAAAATAAAATAAAAGAGGATCGGTGGTAAACTGCTCTTAAGGAGTATAACTTAAACTTAGATGACTTAACAAACATTACATTGTGTATGTGGAACTCAACCCATACTCCTTCAATATTGTGGCGGCAGAAAACGTGGTTAAGAGGAGAGATTCCTCAAAAAATGGTTAACAAAGTTCTCAAACACATATTGGTAATTTAAACCAGTGGGTATTTGGCACCACAACTTAGGTAAAAATTACTTCATCCATCGCAAAATCACTTCTTTTTGCAAAGAAATTTGTATCAAAATAGTTGCTCTTTTTGAATTTTCAATACAACATTAATACTTTTTTTTTCTTCAATTGTAATGTTCCCTCTAATTAATATTATTTTATTCGCTTCCAATTTAATATCTTTTTTTTTTTGCATTTTTGATAATAATAAATACATCAATAAATAATAAGCATAATTTGTTGCGGAGAAACTTTTAGTAACGTTCTTAACATGTTCACAAAAAATTGTTCAAAAACTTAAGAGTTTAATCATAATTAAACAAATTTGAATTTAGAATGGACTAAAACTGAGTGTAATACTTTTATAAGGACTAAACAAACTATTAAAGTTAAATAAGAACTAAACTTAAAATATCCCAATTTATTTGGACCAAAAACAATTGGGATGAATGAAGTAAATCTTTTACAACTTACCCAAACTCTTATAATTGCACAATGACAAAATTGAAATGCATTGATGTGTCAGAATTAAATGTCATTTTGCACTCATAGGTGCATTCATAGGTATCGTGGCTATAAGTGACCTTGCATGGTGGACATTCCATTTAAGATTAAAATTTAAATGTGGAGAAATGAGGTATTCGAGGTTTGAACTCGACCCCTGAATATATTATGTAATGTTACTACCAACTGATCTAAACTAACAAGGATGAATAATTTGCACTTTAACATGATATATATGATGTTAAATATTTATAATGAGATGTGATAATATAGATATATCATGGAGTGTAATAGATAAGTAGATAGACGAGCACTAATACATTTATCTTTCCGACAGTTATTATAATTTATATCTTCAACATCCCATCAAATATGAGAGGAAATTGAGTGGAAAATGTGAATACATCAATTTGACCTTAATAGAAATTCATTAATCTCCCGTGAAAATAGAGGGTGATTAGTTTTCGTGAACTTAACTTAGTTGATAAAAATAATGCACTAAAATATGAAGGGGTCGAAGTTCGAACTCCAAATTCTTTACTGATAAATTTTTTTCTTATAGAAAAACCGATGAAAATTATAGTCATTAAATTAATTGAAAAAAAATGTATCTAAAAAAATTAAATTGTGAACGAGTATACCTGATGTTTGATTGAGTATATTCTCGTAATATAATCATTCATGTCATCTTTTTATATAAATTTATTTTAAAGTAAATTCAAATTCTAAATAAATTATGCTAGAAGGTAAACAAAAGCTACTTAATTAAAATAGAATTCTACAACAGAGAGATAACCTAACGAATACGTTTCTATGTCCTATGACAATGGTAAACAAAAGTTTAGGTAATCACTTGGTCATTTTCATTCACTCAAGGCTAGAAAACTTTCAAAATGCACATCCATCCATAATAAATGAATAGGGAAGTTTGTTGAACTATGATGATCACTTTCTTCATGATACATACAGCTGAGCTGGTACATTATAACAACCACTGTTTACCCTTATAAATAGCCTCACTCACAGCTTCTAACTTCACACCCACTCTTTGTCTTAAAAACTTGTTCAATCTAATTTCTTCTCGTACCAATGGCCTTCACCAAAAACACACTAATCTTGGTACTTCTCTGCTTCATCCTTATACAAGAGGTATTATTTTCCTATAATCACTTATACTCATATATATTATGTATATCCATTTTTAGGCTAGCTTCTTTTATATATACTTTATTTATTTATTTTACTTCTCTTCATTGCCTGAATATAACTCATGTTGCTACTTCCTTTGTAATGGAATTTTTCAGTTGGAGATCTATAGTGGAAATCAACACATGGTTGCTGCACAGATAGGTAAAGGATAATTTTATTATTTCTTTACAAAATGGAAAAGCAGGAAATTCAATAATATGAAAGTATATAGTGAATAATTTATTATTAAAAACTTAAGGCATTTATGTATATAATATTGCAAGGTGTTTCTTGTAAAACATGTAAAATAAAAATAGAATAGAAACCGACATCGACCTCCTCCTTATTACCTTTTTTGCAATTGTGTACATTGCATATTTTGTGGTTACAGGAGTAGAGGAAACATTACACTGCTTTGGTGGAATATGTGTTGGTAGATCAGGTCCTTGTGCCGGCTTTTGTGTAGCAAGGGGTTACCCTAGAGGTGGAGGTTGTTTAGCAGAAACACAATTGTGTTGTTGTATTCAAGACGATTGAAAGATCTATGCTATCTAATTGTACTTTCTTAGTATGATTGTACAAGTATATCAACACAATAGCCTTTAAGGTTTTCATAAAAATAAGTTGAAAAACCAATATTGCAATTTCAATTTAAAAAATATATATTGCCATGTATGTATGTGTGTGTGTGTACACACTCAATCTTATTGATGGGATATAAATTATATTCAGAACGATAAAGTAATTCAGAATCTAGTGTTTATAGTTGCTGAGCAACTAATTCTTCAAACATATTAGAGGTTTAAATTAAATTAAAAATAAAGGGTTTTAAAAGGAAGATGAAAAATAACTAAATTCTAAAAACTCATTATGTTGTATATTTATCTATTAAAAATATTATCATAATACTCATTTAGATGAATTGAATTCTTATCTATCCAAATATTTTTTTTTTTAAAAAGAACTATCCAAATATATATAAGTTAAGTATTCATATTAAACATCCAAAGAACTATCCAAATATATTGTCTACAAGCTAAGCAAATAAAAAAAAAGACTAAAATAAAAGAATCAGTGGTAGATTTCAAAATTTCAATCACTAAATATTGAAAGTTCATTCAAAGGGTGCAACACAAAAGAATGAAAATGATACTTTGACAATTTTAATTTTTTTATAGAATTTTAAATTTATACTTGTAATATGTGATTTTGGATGATAATATTAATTTCCAGTTCAATATATTCTTTGTTCCTGCAAATTGTTAATTTTTGTTTGTTACATTTTGTTAGATTATTATCTTTTACTTGTATATTGCAGATTGCAATGGTAAGTGTGGTTATAGGTGCAGCAAGGCGTCAAGACAAAAGATATGCATGAGGGCATGCACTAGTTGTTGTAGAAAATGCAACTGCGTCCCACCAGGCACATCTGGGAATCGTGATATGTGTCCTTGCTATGCCTCTTTCATAACACATGGAGGAAAACTCAAATGCCCATAAATGTACATAATCACTAGCTATTTATATTTCATATATAATTTCATGAATGTATTGGAAGCTAGCTATACATGCTGTATGCAAAAATTAGGCTGAACAATGTGGTAATAAGGTTAGAAAAATAAGGTATTTAAAGGAGCACATAGAGCTGAGAGAGGGCCTTTAATAATTAGCAAGCTAGCTACAAAGGATGGTGAATTGTTGAAATTAATATGATTTGATTTTGTAATATATTTATGCTTTTATGACTGTTTGGTAGTACAAGGCAATGAATGCATGAACAATCCGTCCAAGTTTTTCTTCTCGACTTTGTTGGACCATGATGGGAGTCTCATTGGATTGGATTATGATGTTAAATCAAGAGCAATCACACAAGTTAGTTGGATACTATATCTTTACTCAAAATCTTAATGCATTGGATTTATGAGTTATCTATTATATGTAATTCAACCTCATCCATCTAATATGAGACTTTAACTAAAACGTGATATATCACCGCATTTCTCCCTCAAGCGCTCCTTGTCAATGATCCATTACCAGGAATCTCTCCCAATCCCCCATCAAGTCAAATTAGAGCTCTAATACCAGATTGGGTCATAAGGGGAGCCGTGTTGGATCAACACATAACTACACAAGTGAGTTGGTCACCACATCTTCACCCAAAACATTGGATTTATGAGTTATATCACTTATATCTTGTTCAACCTTAATTTTTTTCCATCCAATATTGGACTTTAACTTACATTTGTAAAAATTACATAACATCTCATGACACCTAACTATCCAAGCCGATAATACACCAAAGAAACTAGAGAGGTTGTGGTGAAGAAACCTCGCACTAATTCTCCATATTTATAATAACTCTTTAACTCTTTTTTGTTCTCACTGCTCGATGTGAGACTTGGATGAATATCCACTTGGCACAACTTATCCTCCCTTCATCCAAACTCTCACATATCTTTACTTTGTTGTCGGCTTCATCTTTGAAGAGTCAAAGAACATTCTCGTGACAATACACATTTACAAAATAAGTATTCTTCAATTTTTCTATCTTCTCATTCATGTTTCATTAATGCTCCATGAATTTTGGGCTTATGCATTTCCATAAGGAGAAATCCATCCTAAACAAAGGAATGTCTAACTTCAAAATAAACATAACACTATTCAAGAGAAAACACAAATAAGATGATAACTAAATAACCTCTCCTGAAATTAATGTCACAATGTAGCTTCTATTCCTCCTTTGATCATAACCTTTGCTCTGATGTTAGTTCTGGGGAAATCCACCAAAGAAAGACTCCACTAGCAAAAAGACAACCATAATAGAAGCCAAAATAAAAAACTCACATATCGATTGTCTTTTGCCACCTACATCCACAATCTCAAAAAAATATTTATTATTCAAACTTCAATTTTTTACAAGAAAAAATTAGAAACCCTCTCATATAATCTTTGGATGGTTAAAATTGCAAACTCTCTAAACTTTCACACAATTGCAATACAGTTAGAACAAAATTGCAAATTTCTCAATTACAACTTTTTCACGGAAAAATTGAAAATCTCTCATGATACATACCTACGTGAGCCTCTTGTATGCCCAAGAGACTATAGATGTTATGATGAAAAAACTCAAACTAACTATATATATTTAGAAATTAGAATAATATAACTCTCTATTTGTCTTTTTTCTCACTATCCAATGTGAAACTTGGGTGAATATTCAATTTAACACAAGTCTCTCATTACACCATTGGGTTTACACATGCGTGTGCACATATATAATCATGAGCAGTGCTATATATAGCGATTGCGATTTCACAAATATTTCACGAGATCCTGTCACCGTTAGATCTTTCCTCTACACATTGTAGGAGCGGTTGGCAAAACTCCTCGTGCAAGTGATGAAGAAGGGTTGTTGGATTGAAGACTTTGCAATGACAGAGATGAGGATGCCAGTCTTTTCAATTTCACTGTTTTTCCATTTGCCACCCATTCACGTTTTTCCACAAAATAATGCTTCGCGATATTAAGCATTTTCCTTTTCTTTTTTTTTTTGGGTTACAAGGCTAATTAAAGAAACAGCAAAAAGAAAAAGAAAAACAGGAAACATAAAAGCAACTAACACCTAACAAAAAGAGATCCCAATTCATCCATCCTTAGCAGCGGTTGTAGACCCTCAAGATGGGAGGAATGGATAGACAAAACGTCATCAGTCGAAGCACCAAGTTTGGCCATAAAGTCCGCACACCGATTGCCTTCTCTAAGCAAATGCTGGAGAGAGTAGTTTCTAGAGTTAAGGTCCTTAATGTTCTTGATAAGAACAACATACACATGATATTGAGGAAGATCATCCTTGATGAGGTTGACCGTGAGTAGGGAGTTAGAATAGCAAGCCAAATCGTCGCAATTTAAGCTGATAGCCAAAATTAAACCTTGATGGAGTGTCGTAAGTTCAGCGAACATGATGTCTTGAGAGTTGTTGATGAAGCTAGAAAACCCAAATATTAAATTGCCTGAGTTGTTGCGAATAACTCCTCTGAAACCTGTGCGGATAGGAACACCATTGCAGCTGCCATCCACGTTCAATATTGTGCACATATGGTTGTTACTGTTCCATCTAATGAGTCTTCGAACGCTTGAAGGATTGCGCAGGCTAGTGCTGATGGTTTTTGCATAACTGAAAATATTACAACACAAACGAGTAACAAACGTGGTTTCGTTGTTGAGGCACATAAGGTTCCGGTGTTTCCAAAGCCACCACAAAGCCACAAAGAAAAAAGATGTTCGGAAGCATTTAGCACCTTCGTGTAAGCATTTTCCTTTAATCATTAATTTCTTCTTTCATATTTTACTTTGACTATTAAAAATATTAACGATTGAAGTAAAAGAATCAAAATTCATTCTACATGCGTGAGATGTTCCTTCACGTAGGCATATTAACGTTTTACTGTGGTTCATGGCTAGCAAATGTTATTGATACATTCAGTATCTTTCCACATGTAATTCATTGAATCTCTCTAATTCGTTTTAACAATATGTCTTGTCCGTTTGTTAATTAATCAAAGTGAAGAATGTTAAGCCTCAACAAGTGTTTTTTGTTTTAAAAGGTTATTTAAGTACTAATCGAAGCTAAATTTTTAATTGAAACTGACAAGAATTAATGTGAACAGCTACTTATCTTAATAAGTATGAAATTGTTATTTTTGCTTATAATAAATCGTTGCCGAATGAATATTATTTATCATTACACCAAAATTGTAAACAAGCCCATTATCAGATTCCATAAACAACATAATTACTAACACATAAGTGAATTATGCATGGGTTTTGCTAAAAGACACATTTTATGAAGGTGTCTTTTAGCAATTTATTCAATGAGCATTTGTTAAAAAACACCAACTAATTTTAATGAAGGTGTCTTTTAGCAAAGTTATAATTAAAAAGTGGAAATCACACCTTAAGATGTGAATTGCTAAAAGACACATTCATGGGTGGCTTCTAGCAAAACTCATTATGTATAGACTAATTTAATTTTTTTTATATAGTTTTAGTTATTTCTTATTAGTTTTTTTTTTGAAGAGACTAAAATGGAATATATTACCAAAACAAAATGTTCTTCCTAGCACAGGGTGTACCAAGGAAGAACATGAGAGTTATTACAATATTTACAATCTAAAAAACGAAAGCATCAAAGAACTAAAAGAAAGAAACAATACTAACTAGTGCCCAACAAAATTAATGGACTAAGCCACCGCCCATGAAAATTTAATGGAAGAGAGGCCAATTTCGCCTTCAACCGCACATAGGAAAGTGTCTTAATCTTATCCACCACTTGTAAAATGGAGCACTCTTTTGCATTGAAAATTCGGTTGTTTATTTTTTTTCAAATTTCTCACATGGTAGCAAACCAAAGCACCTGCATAATTGATTGTCGCGCCTTAGCTTCACCACCAGCATAAGTAAATCGATTAAAATGATCCACTACATAACAAGGAGTAACCATAGAAATTCCGATCCACATATAAATAAAGTTCAAACAGATCCAAAACTGCGAAAATGCAGAATTAAATGAGATGAATTTTCCATTGAGCTACAACCAGAAGCACACATCCGAGAATTATGATCAATAACGCCACGACGAAATAAGTTATCCTTTATTATTAGTGTTAATAGAAGAGGATCAGTGGTATACCGCTCTTGATGGAGTATACCTTAAACTTAGATAACCTAACAAACAATACCTTAGCTAGGAATTTTAAGGTGTGAGGTAATATTCGGCATACATATAATATTAAAAATATAATAATTTTTTAGAAGTATATGTCTGCATCACAATATTCTCTACTACTTTTTAAATTATGAAAATACATGAATGTTTTTTAAGAACGAAAAATAACAATTATCTCATACATATATTATTATGTTATATTGATTGTTGAAATAAAATAAAATCGCAAATGTAAAAACATTATGATCCAAAGTATGCAATTTAAATTAGAATACCTATCATCAAATGATTGTGCGGGACAAAAACTATATAGGTGAGTCGTTTTTTTTATGGATTTACTATACTAATTAAATTTAAACGAGTCACTCTCTGTGAGATTATCTCTAGGGGTGTACATGGGTTGGTTTGAGTTGGGTTTGGTCAAACCCAAGATCTGAACTATATAGGATACTCCGGTTTAAGAGAGGTAAAATAACCACCCGTTACACTATTGGGATGGTTTGGGCAAACCCACTAATTCCTGATTTGGGTTGGGTTGGGTTGGGTAGTGAATTACCCAAATTATTTTTCTGTTTTTTTTGTTAATATTAAATGACTAAATGACGAGTTTTTCATAAAAAATACTAAACTTTTTTATTTTAAAAAAAATTGTATAACATATTTTCACTATATTTTAGCGTAAAAAAAAAAAATGATAATCTATACTATATATAAAGAAAACTATCTCTTTAAGCTCTTTTGGGCTGAATTTTTCTTTCCAGAGATGCCCTCAATTTTTCAATACAAATAACACATGTAACAAATAGATAAAAATATATTAAATATTTCTAACACTTCAATCGCCTACGGAGCAACCAGACGACGCTTCTTCTATCTGGCATAAGGATGTTCCTCTAAAGGTGGTGTTGTTTGCTTGGCGCTTGATGCAGGATAGATTGCCTACCAAGGACAATCTACTCCGGCGATGAGTGATCCACTTTGATTCCAGGTTGTGTGTGGCAGGATGCGGCACTATCGAAACGTCTTATCACTTATTTCTTCATTGTCATTTTTTTGGTACGGTCTGGCACTCACTTTACAGGTGGATTGGCATCTCAGTGGCCAACCCTTTCTCTGTGTCCGATCATTTTCATCAGTTTGGCTTTTGTGGAGGCATTGCGAGGAGGAGACGCTCAATCTTACAGGTTATTTGGTTTGCAGCGGTGTGGGAAATTTGGAAGGAAAGAAACAATAGATTATTCAATGGCAAAGAATGCCCCGTCTTTCAGGTGGTTGATAGGATTAAGTCCATCTCCTATATGTGGTTGAAGGCGAAGTATGTAACTCTTCCCCTTAATTCACATGGCTGGTGGATTAGTCCGTTCACCATGTTGGGCATAGGTTAAGAGTTTTTTCCTTTCTGTATATTTTTTCTTTTTCCTTGTAAATATTGTTCAGACCTTATGTTTTTTTCTTGGTACGCCTTGTACTAGGAAGCACACTCTCATGTAGTAATATTATTATTCTTATTTTATGTGCTCCACTTTGGTTCCCGGAAGAAGCAGAGGATCATAATTCATAATTTGGTCCTTGTTCGCGATCACATTCAGTTCACATTGATTGGCATTTTATCATAATGAGTTGAGTTATTTTGACGTTAAAACATATAAAAATAAGTACGTCCTTTTTACATTATGATAACTATTAAGAACAAAAATAAATACTTTTGATTCATTCATTAAATAATGTAGAGAAATTATAAAAAAAAATGTTCATTTGCTTATTTCACACATATTAAGAAAAAATGTATAATTGAATCAGAGAGAAAAATAGTTTGAAGTGTTCTTGTTAAGTATCGGTGCATTCTCCACTATCATAAATGTAAAGTGGAATATATTGAATTAGGAGTGATAAAAATAGTATTAATTAGAGTTATAAAAGATCATCGTGAGCTTAATTTAGTTGAAAGGACAATGCATAATATATGCAAGATCCGAGGTTCAAATTTCGGCCACCACAAAAAAAAATACAGTTATAAAGGGAAGAAAAGTAATTAATAGTTCAATACTGTATTGAAAAGTGAAATGACTCGGTTGTTTTAGAAATTTTTTTTTACAAATGAGATGAAGTGCATACATTTTATACAATTAATTCACCTCAATATATATAGAGGTATGACATGAAATAATAACTTACTCTATTTTGTATAAGTAAGACAAGTTTTCCTATAAACAAATTAAGCCAAGTATTGTACCATGCATGAATTCATTTTCACTATTGAATTAAAAAGTCTTGTCATTGAATGTTATGTGACATGAATAAGTATTGATTTTAATAGTAAAGAAAAATTCTATAGTCAGAGTTATTAATTTGTGTACATTAGACAAGCTTGATGTTATTGAAGGTGCAAGTGGTATTAAATTATGGTAACATAATATGCGGCCAAACGCTAATGATTCACGTGGCGATGGCGGAATTTCACAGCCTGTGTCATATCTTCCCTTGTCTGTGTAATCTTCTCTTACCTCTTTAATCATTCATGTGTATATATACGATCGTTTCTGCGTTCTAGCTCAACATCCAAACCAATTATTATTCCACATTACTTCTTTCCTTTTCTATCACCTTTTCAAGCTACTAAGCACTTAAGAAAAACCCCAAATATGCCTACACTAGTAACCGAAGAATCTCAATCCCAAATTACCAACTTGAAGCCCATTTTTTGTGCTTCAGGAGTGAAAGGCAAGAAAGTGACAACTTTGTCCTCAGAGGTTACTATCTCAGATTTCATTCAATCCGTTATTAAAACCAAACCAGCTGAAAATGATTCACCATTTAGCGTTCTTGATTTAAGGGTCATAATTGACCTTATGAACAAATGGACCACAAAACTTCCAACGGTTAAGCCTTTTTATGCCGTTAAGTGTAACCCTAACATTTCACTTATAGGCACACTAGCTTCACTCGGCTCCAATTTCGACTGCGCTAGCCGTGCCGAAATTGAAACGGTTTTATCACTTGGCATTTCACCCGACAGAATCATTTATGCCAACCCGTGTAAATCAGAATCACACATTAAGTATGCCGCAAGTGTTGGTGTAAATGTTACAACTTTCGACTGCATTGGAGAAGTTGAGAAGATCAAAAAATGGCACCCAAAATGTGAGCTCCTCCTCCGTATTAAACCGGAGGAAGACAGCGGAGCGCGTTCGTGTTTGGGTCTCAAATACGGTGCGCTTCATAACGAAGTTCCCGAGCTTCTCAAAGCTGCTAACGTGGCTGGACTTAAAGTAACCGGTGTGTCTTTCCACATAGGTAGTGGAGGAGCCGACGCAAAAGCTTACCACGGAGCCATATTATTGGCTAAAGATGTTTTTGAAACGGCTTCTCGGCTTGGAATGCCAAAAATGAAAATTCTTGATATTGGTGGTGGATTCACTTCTGGCTCCAAATTTGATGAAGCTACATTGAATGTGAACGATGCAATAAAAACTCATTTCGGGAATGACGAGTCTCTTGTTGTTATTGGTGAACCTGGTCGTTACTTTGCGGAAGCAACGTTTACGTTAGCAACAAAAGTTATTGGGAAACGTGTGAGAGGTGAAATGAGAGAGTATTGGATCGATGATGGAATTTACGGAACTCTTAATAACATTGTGTTTGATTATGCTATTGTCAAATGCATGCCACTTAGGTTTGGTTCAAAACCTGAGAATGTTACATGCAAAGATCCTAAAACTTATGCTTCAACGGTTTTTGGACCCACTTGTGATTCAGTTGATACGGTTCTTAAAGAGTATGAGTTACCTGAACTTGAGGTGAACGATTGGCTTGTGTTTCCAAATATGGGTGCTTATACAACTTCTTCTGGAACCAATTTCAATGGGTTTAGCTCCTCAGCTAAGCATATTTACATTGCATGTTCAACTCCAAGTCTTCTCGGGCGTTAACAAATTATGCATCCCCTCTCACGTGATGTTGTAATATTGCTTTGTTTTGTTTATCTTTTATTTTGTGTTGGGAAACCCGATCAATAATAGAGGGCACTAGGCAGGCATGGGAGGGAGGGAGGGAGTGGAATGAGTCATTTTTCTTCTAATAATTCCTCATTTGGTTATATCTTACCTACCAAAGTACTACGTACGTAGTATCCTTTAATATTTTGATGTCGTTTCTTTACTTGGGGCAATGGACTTTTTTTTGACTTTTTAAAATAGAGAAATGTTATTCATTGCTGCCTCCCGTACACTTTTTAAGAATTTTAATGATAAATTTTTATGAAAATTTATATATTTAATGCAAAGGAAATTGAAATACTTAATTTTTTTAAGAAGTAAACACTTGATTTTGGATTCTTAAACCGAATGCACTCGTTAACAAAAACTTTTTAAAATACTTCAATTATTCCAAAAAAAAAGGGTCATATTAATAAGAGATTTTCTCTTATAACTTTTTTAGAGAAAAAATCACTCTTTTTATAGTGTAATAACTTTTAAGATTACTTTATATGTTCTTAAAAAAAATATTACTTTATATCTTTTGTTATAGCTTTTTTTATATATATAAAAAGTAATACGTAAAGAGAAATCATAAAATAGCTTCAAATTAGAAGCTCTTAAGAGTAGCTTCTCAACAAACATGAACGTACCTTATAATTTGAAGGTCGTGTTATAATATTGACAATTTTTTATTTAAAAAGAATTAAAAAAAAATCAACATTGCTTATAGTGACAAACAATTGAGTTGTAGTTAAATACATGAGTAATGATTCAAACATTACTTTTACTTCAAACAAATAAACATTTATAAAATATATATATATTCACCTATGAACAATGCATAATTGATAGCAAAATTGTTGTCTAATAGACTTTTAACTATAGAAAAATGATATTTAGTGACGAATTTTGTCCGTAGATATAAGTTTTTTTTTGTTTGCAAATTCTGATGAGCCTCTAAATTTGATGCCTTGTGCTAAGAACCTTATTTCACTTGCACAACGTTGGTCCTGCAAATATAATACTTTTTAGAGGAAAAAAAATAACAAAATGGGACGTTAACTTTATAATTAAAAAATCACCTTATATTGTTGTATCCTAACACCTTTTAAAAAAATTAGAAAAAAAATTGTTGTATACTAATAAGTTGGATATTTTTTTCAAAAAATGTTTTTTATTACGATAAACATACATAAGTTTATTTTTTTGCCGTTTAAAAATTCATATTTTGTTAAAAAAAAAATTGAAAGAGATTGTCATAATATTCTACACGAAAATTGATTTAAATGTAGAAATAAAAAATGGTGATAGAAAAACTTTAAGGGAACTAAAAGTCGAAAAAAAAATCGAGACTAAAACGAAAAGTTTGTATAATTATAAGGAAAAAAAAATATTCAACTCTTAAAATATCAATAATGAATTATGATTTTTTTACATATTTTACAAGAGAAAAATATGTAATCAAGTGATTGTGTTCAAATGTTTAATGATTTCGTTGAAAGACAAATCGTTTGAGAGAATCGGTGAAATAATGATTGATCAGACTTTACTTACGTACCGAGCTCTAAATTACCAAAATCATTTTCCCTTATAAATCAAAAGATTAATACCAAAAACAAAGGTCAATAAAAGATTAATACCTGGTTTAAGATTAAGATAAAATGCATTCATTTTTCTTGATTAATATATGTGTGGAACCAAGTGCATTATTTGTTTTTTTTAACGGATGATGCAGTATTTGTTTTAATTTATCTTTCTCAGATAAAGGACAACATTGTAAGAGGGTGGCATTCAATTAGTTCTGCCCCATTTGCGAGATCAATGGTCAAGAGAAATCATCCAACTATGCAACATGGGGTCACCCTGGCTGCACATGTGACACGATCGGACAAATCCTATCTTGACAATTCAACTTCTGGGTCAATGATGCAATTGCAAACAACCCTCATGCCATGCCATTGAACTGTGTTTGGGAATCATATAAACCTTTTTTGAGGGGAGAAATCATTTAAACATTTATTTGGCCAGGTATTCTTTTATTATGACCGGACCAATTTTTAAAAAAAGTTAAATCAAGCTACCGAAATTGATACCCGATAAAAATAAGATATGAGATTTTGAGAGGATTAGGAACGTACTTAAATTAAAGGGGAAATTACACTCACCTCCCCTGAGGTTTTCTTAAACAACACTAACACCCCCTCTAGTTTTCAACTAAACACAAACCTCCCTTAAATTTTATTAAAAGTGACATATATCTCCCTTACAATTAAGACTGTAATATCACCGTTAGTTATATATTACAGCTTCCACTTTATTCACTTTCACACAACCATTGTCTCTCTCCAATGATTCTCTTTCACCGTTAACGATTTGTGAAGTATTGAACTTATACACATTAAATTATTTGGAAAGAGGAGCAACACTAGAATTTAGCTCAACAACACCTTGTTACCTCCTGATCAGAATCACTACTGC
>Ga0228710_1007588_pt1 | contig 15929 bp, 6 predicted proteins | sample MedpolnodulmetaG_FD_177995 | JGI IMG/M metagenome (GOLD analysis project Ga0228710, IMG submission 177995) | Root nodule microbial communities from Medicago polymorpha collected in Santa Monica, California, United States - pink nodules | ecosystem: Host-associated > Plants > Roots > Nodule... | reverse complement strand
AATTAATACTCTCCAAGGACTTTGGGCCAAAATAATAAGACTTTCTTGATTTCTTCCAAGTACATGGAGTTTAGGCTATACAGCCCAATGCCTCCAATGGCTAAAGAAGTAAAAACAAAATTGAATTGAATTGGGCCCACAACCCAATATTACTTTCTCCCCACTTTCCAACCTTAGCAGCCCCTTCGACCAAAAATAACCTAGGAACCACAACCTCACACAACAACAAGAAGAAGCGGAACTTGGATAGACAATACATAGGAGAGGGAGAGAGAGAAAGCTGCATAGAGACTTTTGCACAACAAGTGAGAAGAGGAACTGAGGCAGAACTTGCACACAAGGTGAAAAAAGAGACTGCGGGTAGGGTTTTCTGTGCAACCCAACCGCAAAATGGTTGCAAATCTGAGAGGCAAATTTGCAAAATATCGAAGATTCCAGGTGATTTCACTGACTCAATGCAGAAAACGATTTTGCATGGGATCTGAATAGCACATGGCAAAATAAACTGTTTATGAGGTAAACTGTGATTGTGACTATCATGCCGATCAGATCTCGATAGAAAGGCACAACTTGTAAGAACTTTAAGAATACCAAATGAAAAATATCTATCTTTGGCATTTATATCAACAATAAATACGAAGATAAAAATACACACTTCACACAGAAACACACGTGTGTGCGCGTATCACATGGATGAAAAACAAAGCATACTCTAGCCATATGATGCTGAAGTAGATGATTCTTCACCTGCATAGGCGCTCATAAGCTCCTTCTTGATACACCGCCATCATATCCATTAGCTCTAAACCAGCACGCTGCAAATGAAATTCCCGTGTTTAGTAAAAATTGCAATTTTATTTTAAGCTGATAAAGTAGAAGTATGGGAAAAACTTCTGCCTGAACAAGATCAATACAAAGCCAAAACTTTGATGCGGAAGGAACATACAACAATTGTTGACCAGAAAAAATAGACACAGCTGCTTCAATAATTTATACAACAACCAAACCTTATCCCACTAGGTGTGATTGGCTACCTAGACAAAAGAAAAATAGAACAACCTGGTGCTATAGAGCTCATTCAATAGCAGGGTACAGGGAAGGGTCAGACCCATTGCAGATCTATTGCAGTTAATAGTTATCCTTACCTTATATTTGCAAGAGGCTGATTCCACGATTTGAACCCATGATCTCGAGTCACATGACAGAAACAATGTGACACTTGCAGAAATCAGATGTGGAGTTGGCCTCTTGCAAATATAAGGTAAGGTTGCCATAATTCTCTAACATGTATTAAGTTCAAGGATAACTTCCTTACCTCTAAATATCTCTTAAGGATTCCTCTTATAGTTTTTTTTTATCGCCTTGTACCTCTAACTATTAGACTATCCACCAGGCCAACATGCGTCCCAACTGGTGCTTTTATGGGTCTTCGCCACACATTTCCAGACCACAAAAGACAATACTCTACCATCTTTCCTATAATGGCCACTATCCCGATTTTCTCTCAAGTAATTGCATTCGTAATCCTTTCTTCTCTAGTATGACCCCTCATCCATTCGAACGTTTTCATCTTTGTGACACCTTTTTGTTGGTTCATTACAATACAACCTAATATTCAATCTCATACAACATTGGAAATCGTGTAGTTGTGCAGTAAAGTTTTACTTTATTATTGACTGGTGTTTATCTTTCAACAATTTGTATCTTAAATAAATTTCAATATATACTTGTCCCTTTTTATACGACTCCTTTCAAATTTTTGAATGCATCAATTCTTTCTTTACCAAAGTACACCTAATTATTTTACACCTTCTTTTGTAGCTAGTACTATGATGGGAAGATTAATTAATTCTCTCTTTTAAAGGGAAAACTTTGAAAAACAATACAAATTGTAAAGAAATTTAATACTACGACCATTTTTTTTTATTTCCGTAATTTAGCCAGGTGGGCTCCTTATTTAAGGACGGAGATGGTATCAAGTAACATAAATAGGCAAACCTCAAGAAAAGAATTTAGCCAACGGGGTCCTATATCTAGGGACGGAGCTAGTATCAAGTAACAGTAGTAAGCTATTCTCAAGAAAAGATAAGGTATTTTTTTTCTATGAAATTGTTTCCTGAAGTCTAATCAAGTAACATTAGATTACTTTTTACAGTCTATTGACTTACAAATACATGTATTCTTATTTGATGATTGTGGGGGCTGATTATTTATATTTCTATTAGCCACATTAATTTAGAGTAATTTTTACAATAGATTGAGGACACTATCAACATAAATGTGGCCTCTTTCTGCCAGTTATCCTAGAGATCGATCACTTGGTTGCAAGTTCACTCTATGACCTTGTGATCATCATTTCGAGACTGGCACTATGAAAAACAAGAAATGTACCCTCTTTCAAACCAACAATGGCCGGTAATAATGGAAGTGGTATGTGACTCAAGTAAACTTGTGACTTAGGATTTCAAATCCTAAAGTCGCTATTCAGGTGATGTTATCAAACCAGTACCATCATTTCTGGCCTAAGGATTAACTGATGCGAAATCATGAATAAGAATACAGGATTTATGCAGCCATTAGACTTTCATTTTGATCCCAGTCATCTGCACCACCTTCTTCTCCAATTCTACAAGAATATCTATGGATAATCTAAATTCTAGATATAACAAGAGTCTTTTTAGCAATCAACTCTAATGATATTTCAAAATTTACGGAAATTTCTAGTCCAGCTAGCAGAACTACCACTTAAGTAAACTCATAATCAAATGGGCATTTTGGATCGAGAGTCCAGACTTCGGATATCAGGTTTAGAATCGCACATATAATATGGGGGATAGAGAGGACAAGAATATTACCTGATGATGTGTCCTAAGCAACACTTTACAGTTGGCGTGAATCTCTTGGACATGAGATAGGGCCTTGAAAAAGTATTCATTCAGATCTTCGTCTCTAAGTGCATTTATCTACAGATGATCAACAATTAATTTTAAGCAAGAATATAATACACTTATTTGATTCACAAAGCCATGGGTCGATAACAGGTAAAACATCAAACAATAATTCAAACCTCTTCAGGGGAGAGCTGATAATCACGTAAGAAACATGTCACAATCTCTTGTCTTTGTGTAGTAGTTTCAAGTTCTTGTTTGAGCCTCTCTGTGGTACTTATAATGTCACTGGTGCTGGCACTACAACTGTCCAAAGCCTTTGCTATCCTGTAAAAATATAGAACCCAAAATTTTATTCAAAGATCTTTAGGCTAGAAAAATGAAGAATCCATTCTCATTGAAAGAACAATAAGACAATTTAAGTTTTTAACTATCATAAGGAAGCTTGATATGCTATAAAGCAAAACTTAAAATTCTAACCCCAACTATGTGCTAACCAGAACATGATTTAGAAAACTAATATTTCTAGAGCTGCACTACAAAACCAAAATTGAAAAAGTTATGCCAGCACCTCGCACTAAATACATAAATCAGATGTCTTGAATTACAAACTACACTCAGCTCTAACATGCTAGATACTATGGAACTGCCTTCTGCATAATTTAGCATGATACCCCTAAGAATTTCAGCCAAATCACCCACTATAATCCACAGAACATCGTATTAAGTGATTTAACATCACTATAAACATAAACAAGAACTTTTACAATCCCAAAATATAGCAATTAAAATACTTACCATACAGTTTCTCAATTATGTTATGGACATCATTCAACAAATCAAACACACCAGCAATTTCCAAAAACAAACCTCATTCTCCAACAAACCAGTGACAAAGGTTCTAAAAATCATAATCAACTCCAATACACCGAACAAGCATTTATTGACACTTCCGCTATATCTCAAAATCATACATTTCTACAACATTCTTCTTTACTTGGACAAAAAAGGATAAATTAATCATGATTTCCTACTTGTTTTGAATAACTATTTCAACATCTATCTATTTTAAGAAAAGTCATCTCGTGAGTTGTGAGAAGTGACAAAATTTCAGAAATCTGTTTCCCGCCCTATTTTTTTCACATCCGTGCAAAATTACACATGATCTTTACTCGTTAACTAATATACAAAACTAATTAACGATAAGCATTTCATGTACAACACACTTTTTTCATGTTTCATAACTAATCACTTGAACACAATCATAAACATCCATATAAACATTTTCAGTAAAACGAAGCAAATCAAAATCCAACTCTAATCACAGAAACTAAACTTCAGTTAACAACATTTCAGAATCAAATCACACACATTCACTTCTAATAATCATCCAAACAAATAACGAATTACAGTTACAACTAAAAAGAAAAACTTCAGAAACCGAAAATCGCACCTATCACAGCATTCCGCAAGTGAATTCACCTCATTCTCCACGCTATCCAAAGCCTAAAAAATAAACACATCGAAAATCAAATCAAACCGAACTGAACCAAACCAGATCAGATCACAATTCAGAATCGCAAAATGAACTGAACTAACTGCATGAAGAGGAATTACCAGTTGTGCGGCATGCGAAGCATCGAGAAACTCGTGATTAATGGAGAGAGAACGCTTTTCGATGGTTGATCGGAGGTTACGGCGAGCTTGAGGAGTGTTCTCGTCGTAGAAAGAAGAGAGAGTGTTGAGTGAAGATAAGAGATCCGGTGTATCGATTCGAGATTCAAGAACCTTCTTCAGTTTCCGGGAAAGTCCCGGCGCTAAACCCGCCACCGTCGTTCCCATTCTCTTCTTCTTCTTCTTCTTCTCCGTTCACGATTCAGATCTTTGATCTAACGAAGATGCTTCATTGGTTTGTTTTTCGTTTTGTTTGTTAGACCCGGTTCACAGTGAACCGGTTTGTTATGTGGTGGGTTCGGTTTAATGTTCTTGTTTTGGATGGATATTGGCCTGAATTTAATTGGGCTTTATAAACTCGTTTTGGACAATTTCTTATCGAAGATTGCTGTCTACACTCCAAACAATGCTAAAAACACTAATAAATGACAATTTTAACCCCGAATTCCATCGGCAGTTAACTGCCGTCGGTTAAAAACTATAGGCGGTTAACTGGCAATGAGGTTATATTGGTATTTTCCTGGTGTTTCCTAGTACCCTTTGATGTGGGAACATCAATCTTCTTTCTTATCCCAACTCCCAACTTTCATGTTTGTTTTTCACGCGCCTTTAAAACTTGAAAATATCTTTCAATTATCAGATTTTAGAATTTGAACGTGTTTTTTCGATCATTTTCAAAGTGCGAAAAATTGGCCATGTTCGGTTTAACCATGGTTCCACTATGGCTAACTGTTTTTTGTCCGAGATTTTTTTATCAATTTGGGTTTTAGAATCTAAACAAAACAAGTCATTCGAATTTTAGTATTAGAACACCCCTTTTACATGTTTTAAACCATCTTGTGCCAAAAATTATTTGGATTAAAAGAGTAATGATATTTGTATAACTATTTTGTGACAAGGAACAATCTTCTTCTCTCTTTTTATTGGTCAAAAACAATAAAGGGAAAGGGAAGAGAGAGAGAGAGTTGTCCAAAAGGTATTACAACATTATTGTACAAATATCATTTTTAGGAAGAAAAAATAAATGGGGAATTTATTTTGACGCAGGAGGGGATCAAAGCACGTAAAAAAGGTGTTTGAATTCTAAAATCGAAATGTTTAAAAACACTTAGAATCCTAATGAAAACGACTGTGGCTAATTATTTTCTCTTTGAAAATAGAAGTCAAATTTATTTTAGATTCTAGAATCCAGAAATTCGGAAGCATTGTTGGAATATCAGAGCTCATGCGAGAAACATATATACGAAAGGGTAAAACTTATGTACAGTTGCATAGGTATAGTTCCTACTGTTCACAAATAAAAACAAGACACCTGGACAATTAAATTATTTTAAAATAAATTATTTAACATCCGTTAATTCTTTTCGGTTCTTCCCAATATTTCGTCTCGCCACCAATTAAATCACCACGACAGATCCCCAACATGTAAGTATAACCCTCGGATATGTAGCTCTCTAATCCCAGGATGAAAAACAGGAAGGAAAATCTTATCATAACAATGAAGGAAAAGAAAAGAGAGAACTAAGATTCAGCAATTTGAAAAGGAGACGAAACGTTTGGAAAGAAACAATCAATTAAAAAACTCCAAATAAAAGGGTAGGCAAAAATTGAATCTTCCATGGTGATTTGATGAATATACGTTGGTGTAGGTGCCCCTAAGGAGAGAGAAAATCCGATTGTGATAGAAGAAGAAAGGGAAAGGAACAGTAACGGAACGTTAGAAGTGTTAATTTCCTGACAGCTGATGTGTACAAAATAATTGATGTGTCATGTGTTGATTGGAGAACAGCACCAACAGGATGTAGGGTACTGCATACAAGGTTTCACCTATACGAAATTCTCCTCGTTTTATCTTGTTAAAAGCCAAACATTGTTAGTTTTTCACTCGGTACTACTATTCACACTTGTTTTGCCAACACTTAATTCATTTTTTTTTTCTCAAAATACACATGGTGCAGTAATGGATACAAACCATTTTCCCACTTGTTTTGCATTTTCAAAGGAAAACAATATTAATGTCAGAGAAATCTTGAATAGTCAACAAATAATCACTTTTAAGCCGTGAATTGTTCCAATTTTTAGAATGAGCAATTTCAGTAGAATAAATGGAAGCTTTTATTTCATCATGAAGAGAATTAGCGATACAAATATTAGTAGAGAAAACACTGATAAAAACTCCAAGATGACTTCTAAAAAAGCATCCACAAGTAGAAACCCCATGAGAGCCTCTAGATGCACCATCAACGTTGCATTTTTTATTAGAGTGCGTTTGGACGGAGTAATTGAGAAATTTTGAAAAATTTATAATTTTAGGTAATTCAAATGATTCAATTAAATTGCTTTCATTCATAAATATTATTGTTTGGGCAACTTTTATAAATTTTAATTTTTTGGGCCAAATTTGAAAAATGAAATTAGGGGTCAAATTATAATTTTTGAAAAATTTGAGGGGTCAATTTGCAATTTCTTATAAAAAATTTGGGGTCAAATTGAAAATTTTGGAAAATTTGAGGACCAAAATGCCAAATTTGAAAAATTATAACAATGAAGAATTTTGAAATTCTTAACTTTTAGGTGTCATTTGAAATTCTTTAAATTTAACTTGAACAAAATACTTCATAAATTTCCATCATTTTGAAAATTCTTCAAATTATTATCCAAACAATGGAATTCACATCAAAGTATTTGAATTCCCTCAAAATATCACATTCCCTCAAAACATTCCCTTATCCAAACACACTCTAAGGGAATTAACCAATGTACCTGCTTAGTAAGAGGAGGAGGATCATAGCACTAAACACTAAAATACTTTAGAATAACAAACTATGTAATAGATGAGTACAAGTGACATTTAGAGTGAGTATCTGAATAATGAACTAAACTTTTAATGTGAACCAAATTTTGTTTAAACTTAGGAGTGGTGTTTGGAATCTCAAGTTATTTCTACATTTCCAAACCATCAATTTAATATAAGCGATGTCAACCGATCATGAACTAGTGGGTTCCAACTTATTTCAATAACTGATAGAAGAAAGATGAAGTTAGATAAATCAACATGCATACTCAACAAAGAAGTCAACCAATTCTAATATCTGAAAATATAAGGACATTGAAGGAGAATATGAGGTGCAGTTTCATCAGTATTCCCACACATGCTGCAACAGGAAGCAATAGTAAATCCTTTCTTAAGTAAATTATCATCACTGACATTCACATGGTGCATAAGTTTCCAAATCATACCAAATTCGATGGTGGGATATAAGGTTTTCAGATGAGTTTTACTCGCATTGTATCAGGAAAAACAAGAGTATGAGAATTATAAAAACATCTTTGAAAGTAAGGGAACCTGAATTTGAATCATACCAATCCAAATCATCTTAATCAAGAGCAGAAAGTAAAGAAATGCTATGATTAGATGAGCAATTGAACTTTCCCATAAGATAGTTTGATTTTAATTTTATTTGCAATGGCTTGAAGATGAATAGTACAACAAAATGGACCAGCCCGGCCCCAACCTCCAATAACCCGTCTAAAAAGGGGTGGAGCGAGGGAAGGCTAACTAGAGATGTAGAGTTGAAAATCTCACTATATGGAGTATAATTTAAATGATTTTTTTTTCTCCACTATATGGAGGAGGAAATGGCAAAATTTATTGTGACGTATAAATAAATAAAAAGTGAAAAAGAGAGTTTTTTTAATTGCAACCCAACGGGCTGACCCGTCACCGCCCACACTTGTAGCGGGTGGATTAGGTGAGGTGGGCACCCTACTGTTGGTGGGTTTAAAATTCCAACCTCCCGCTACAAAAGGCGTCTTAAGCGGGTCAACCCGACGGATCCAACCCATTTTATCATTCCTAAGTACGAGGTTCACCCTTAAAGATAGAAGCGCCTAGATAGCTAAAAGGATTCGAGCCTAAAGTGAACCCCATAATCTTAGTCAGAGAATTCAATCTAGTTGGAAACACTTAGGCTCCTACAAAAATTTTACACTTTGTGGGACTAATAATTTGACCAAAGTTAGCTCCATATCCATCGAACATTTGGAGGATGGAACATGCATTTCTTTGAGTTGCTTTGCAAAATATCATCATATCATCAGCAAATAAATAATTACTAGGGATAATGGTTTTCTCATTGGAGATGCAACTGAATGTGTCATTATGCAACAAGTAACAATAGTTGTCTACTCAAGATTTCTTCTGCAATACAAACAAGTGGTAAAAGAGGATCCAATTATTGCTTGGGGCAAAAGTAACATGTAACAAATATTGCTTGGGGCAAAAGATATTTATAAAAAGGAATAACATGACCTCCAATATCACCCATGTCATCTTAAGTAACTGTCCCATTAATTCTTGTAATTATGTTGGATACATGTCTCATTTTAGTAAATTTGTTGAAATATGTTGTGTTTCTATCTCCTTCAAGAAACCATTTAGTTACATCACTCCAAAACTGATCTTGAATTCTAAGTTGCCTAATTGAGATTATCTTGAGCCTTATTCTCATCAATAACCAAAGCATTAGTGAAACTAGGATGATTGATAATTTGTTGAATAGAATTCACTTCCTCCATAGCAACAGTAACCGACTTTAAAGATTTTAGTTTAGTAGCAAGAATATACATTGGGAATCCTACAACAATTTTAGCCCCTAAAATCGACTGCTGTAGTTATTTTGTCTGTAGTGTGAGTTCAATTCATGCATGAATATCTGTATCCCTTTAACTTATACCAATTCATACAGTACTCTATATAGCTAGCAGGTGATATTGGGACAGGAGAGTGATATCAGGACAAAAGATTAGTTAATGTGTGAATGCGGCTCAGTGCTTAATTACATGATAATGACTGAAGATGTATAAATTGTATTATAATTAATAATATTAACACTGCAATCTATATATATTATATATGCACGCATGCTTTATCTAAGCATAAATCATCAACTAGGTCTAGTAGCATATTGCTTAGAGAGGCTGCAGTAGTGGATTCATATATACGAAGATATTATATCATATATTCATATTCAAGCCACACAATCATTCTAGTTATCATGTTCCTCTCCACTTTCAACAAATCATAGATCGATGTACATTGGTTCAATTTTTTTATTACTAGAATATATATTGTGACACCTAAATAATGTACTTATATACAATATCACATCAACATGATCCTTGAATATTATACATCATTTCATCAATTATTATGGCTATAGTATTCTACCTAATTGAGTTTGATGTGAGTTAGTTGGGGTGGGGGGGTTAGAATTGAAATCATCTAACACTTACAACTCATCTTAAAATTTGAAAAAGTGAAAATAATATATATAGAAAAGGAAATAGATGAATTATAGATAAAAAGGGAAGAAACAAGGCGTGGGTTGTGGTGTCTGAAAATCTTGCAGTGGCACCTGGGATTTGCCTGTTGCACTTTTTATGTGATTACCATATTCCACATCATTCCCACTTTCTTTCTCTCTAGGTGAGTGGATTTATCAGTGGCAGTACAGGTCCTGATTTGGAATCTAACACATGGGCCAAAGTAGTGTGTCCTATAACTATTGCTATACATGTGTAGTACAAAACACATGATATCACCATATGAAGAAAAAGACCAAGTACAATTTTGTTTGTTTTTGCTTTCTAATTATATGTAATTTTATTTCTTACTTGGAAGTAAAGTAATTATATTTTAAAGTATTGGTGAACATTATTAAACTTAGACACCTCTTTTAGCTATGATTCAAAAATTAATTTGTCATGTCGTCAAAATCTAGTTAATTTTACTAGATTTAATATTCGTTAGCGAACGAGTGACCATAGAAAAATTCTCAACCATGAATTAAAATTCAATGGTTTAGATTTCGAACTTCAGATGTTTTAAAATTGCATGTTGATTATATGAATAATTTGATTTTTACATAAATATTGATGATTTGAATATATCGAAGAAAAAGTATAATAGTGATGAATAACGGGCCGTGTGAATGCAAGAATTGCGTCTAAGCAATTAAATTTAATTTTTATCACTACAAACTTCCTTTCTATGCTCTTGAATTTCTTTATTAAGATTTGTCAGAAGTTCAATTCAACTGCTAGATTTGGGAGTACTTACCAAAATAGAGAAAATAAGAAAGTAAAAAAAAAAATAGCTTAAAAGCCAAAAGCCAATATACTTATAAAAAATGAAAATACTAACAAGTGCCCTTACCATAAAAACACTTGTTAAGAAATTTAAAAAGAAATTTCTATCTTAAAAATTGTGTATTAAACACATTAAAACTTTAAAAACTATTTTTTCTATATAATATTCATTAATTATTTCCTCTTTTAAATACTTAACAAGTGTCCTAAAGACATTTGTGAGAAGAAAAAAACCCAATAATTTACTAGTATCACTCATAAATCAAATTTCATGTTATGATGCATATACACCACCCTTTGTCAATTCATGATCTAAACTATGTGCATGGTATCTAAATCTTACCCTTTAACCATATGGTCCCAAGCACTGCCCAATTCACCAAGTAAACAAGACTTCAGTATGGTAAATTCTGCATTCCACTTGTCCCTTCCCTATTTACTAGTAATAATTACTCTTGGAAGCTTGAAGCTTGAGCATTAATTCTAAGTACAACTCAACTAAAGACTTCCATCATAACAACCAAAATGCATTTTCTTCTTTGTTACCTTTCAGTAATGTCTACTTTTGAACCAACTACTTGCCTTTTCCCCTCTTACAACACAACATGCAAATGTTAATAAAGCATTAATAACTAAGCTCAACTAGTCAGTTAGTGATCGCAAAAGTCCTCATAAAGTTGTTAGTCTGATATGATCATCATTGTCAAATAATGATATCATCTTTTATTACAACATATGATTAATATTAATATTAATGCAGTAGTTAAAATAAGATTAAGATAGATAATATAATTAATGTCAGTTATAAAGAGAATAGAAAATCATGTAGTGCAGTGCAGGTGCTGCAATTCGTTTGAGTTGGCCCATTATTGAAGAAAGTTGCGATCTAAATATGCGTAAGCATGTATATATGTGACACTGAGATCTCCACAACTCCCATCATGTAGCCATAAAAAATAGTTTAGGTTCAATCAAACAAATACCTTCTTTTCTGGACAATTGGACACGAGTCTTAAACCTAACCATGCCTTAATTTGAATTTTATGTGATACTATAGAAATATTGGAATTGGAATCTACTACATTTAGCAACCATATGATTGAGGTTGCTAGTTTATTTAACAACAAAAAAAAACTAGCTAGTAGATTCTTTGGAATCAAGACCAAAAAAAAAAAAGCATCAGACGACTCCAATTTGTCACAGATATATGATCGGGGTGTCTTTATTCTTTTGAATTAAGTATATATAACACGATGACGATCCCACTAGAAAATTAATTATTCCCTTGCAATTAACTAATTTATCATCTATTAAAGCATTTGCAAAAACATCTATAAAAAAAAAGGTTTTGTAAAAAATATTCATATATTAAAGTGATTATTAATTTATTCTTTTGACCAAATTAAAGCTGAAAATTTATTAACTTCTTTTATTGTGGACCAACTAAACCTTAGATATATAAAAATAAATGGAAACAAGAACAAAAGGAGAAATGGAACATAGACAAATTCTTCTCAAACCATAAAAACTAAAAAAAAACTTGGGGACGAAACACGTACCCAAAAAAAGAGGAAATAAATAAAAAGAGCAGTAATAGAAATGAAACTCTAAGAAAAACATCAAATTAATACGATAACCTACCCCTAAAGCAGTTATTATGAAGAGCTCTTCTATAACAAGAACGATTCTTCAAACAATTGATAACCACATCTCTCTCTTCTTCATCGGTATATATTGTGCCCCGTGTCACCACTTCTCTCTCAATGATGTGAAATCTCCAAGTCATAAACGATATTCGGATTGAAAACAACTTCAGCAGTGACATTGCTACTCTAATATATAATTGATATAACCTTAACTATTAATTAATTCAGTGGTGGAGCCATAAATTTTATAGAGCCTGGGCAACAATTGCATATTTCCTGCGGATAATTTTATCGATTTCTCATACAATGTTACTTCCTTTCTGTGGATATACCTTTCCTGCGGATCCTAAAATCCTAAGGAAACAATTACCTACAAAGGTATTACATTTACCTGGGAACTTAAATCCTTGGCAAAATCCGTAGGAAACGAGTTTTCTGCGGAATTTACACCAAAATCCGCAGGTAAATCCGTAAGAAAGGTGAGAAGTTCTAGTAATGGCAGGGCTTGCTACAAAGAAAGTAGAAGCTGGGTCTGGGCTAGTGCCCAGGCTAGCTGGGGGTGGCTCCACCCTGAATTAGTTAAATATTCAAAGTTTAATATGACCGCTAAGATACAGGATCAACACCACAGTGATGATTTTATTTTCTTCTAGTTAGTTGGTAAAGTATCACCAATACAATATGTTATCAAAGAAAGTATCACGAATAAGAATATATACCATGCACATAATCTCCATAAGTGAACCGAAAGATCATGTAAATTAAAGAGAAATTCAGGGAACGGAGAAGGATTAAAGCTAACTTCTTTTTCTTCTTGCTTACTCTTTTATTGAGCTGATACCATTTAGGAGCATGTTTTTATAAAGAAATGTTATAGTGTAGTTCTCTTAAACGGAAACTTTTACGGTTATGTTATTTTTTGAGAAAAAAATTGACCACTTGTATCTTATACATGCATTTGTTTTTACTAAAAAGAGTATTCATTCTTTTATTCATCACCGACCTTTTTTTGACAAAATTTGCACCGACCATGAATAATGCAATTTGTCAAAAAAATGGAATAAAGCAAAAATCTCAACGCCACTAAAACCAAAATGAATGAAATCGTGAATATACTCGCAACATTCAAATTTATAAAAAAAAATGACATAATAAGTCACATGTGATAAAACAAAGGTGTTGGGTTCTATAATGTTGAACATGTCAAAGTCATTGTTTGATATAATGGATACACAACAAAGAAAATTCGTCAATTTGAAACGAACGAACACCGCAACAAGACAGTAAATCAAAATGCTGCACCAAGACGAAAAACAACACACACTTAGATGACAAAATCACATACAAAACACAAAAGAAAACCATGAAAATACCCTAAATAAGTGATTTTCAACCAAAGCTACAGAAACTTCAACTTACAAGGTTGGAATCCCAAGATTTTTTTACTAAACCAAAGTAAACACCACTCAACCCTTTAATAAATGTTGCTTCTAGTCTCTAACGTCACATTTATGGTTTTACTCGATATCTTAGCCTTATAACCTCAAGGTAATGTTTTTTGTTTTAATCGAATCACTTTGATTAAAAAAAAAAAACCTTTGCATTTAAAAAAAAATAATAAGAGTGTAACACCAACATGTTCGTGCCATGTGGTGTGATTATATTGGATCATATAAGACACTAAAGACTAAAAACAACAGTTTTTAAATTTGCATGAACTGAAAAGAAAAAAAAACTTATAAAAGTTATAACAAAAAAACTATAACTGCAAGCACTAAAATCATATTTAAACATACTTTTCATCTCAAGAAGCGGCTTGTATTTGCTTTTTTCTTTTGAATTGAATAAACGTGAACATACATAGTTTGGTGTTAGCACAAATATAACGAGTAAATTACGAATTCTCCCTCTTATTTTTATGACATCGAGCAACTTGATCCTTCTACTATGTTGAAAGGACTAGTTTGATTGTTAGTAATATATTTTAGGTACTAATTTGCTAGTAAGCAATATAATTTAGGGATTAATTTGATAGCAAATGATATAGTTGAGGACTAAGTTGATAGTAAATAAGAAAGTGATATAATTTAGGGATTAAGCAAAAGAACCAAATTGCTTGACATAATTCAAAATTGCAGATTTTATGTCTATTCATAAATTTTGAAGGTATAAAAATGTCAAACGCCTACAACATTTTCGAGGCACGTCTTGATGATTTAGGCCGAAGATAATACTAATTTTACACAAGTATAAACTTGCATGTAAAATAAGAAAGTTGAATAGTACCAAATTAATGAACCGTCAATTTAGTTTTTAAACTATCACTTTTTCACCAATTTAGTTTATAAACTATTAAAATCAATTAAAAGGTCTTCAAACTATTTTTTCATTCAACTAAATCCATTATCTAACAAAATTAGTTGTTTTTCATGATAGTCTAGGAACTAAATTAATATACTTTTCATAGTTAGAATCTTTTAGTTGATATAAATATTTTAGCCACCAAAATAACGGAGAGTGATAATTTAGATACCAAATTAACTATTCTTTAAAATATTCTCCATTGTAAGATAATAATAATTTTTCAGTCGTTATAAGATACTGGAATATGGTATAAAATGACTCGCAAGTTGGATCACTTGTAGTGTCACATCAGACATTTGTGGTGGTATTACAGATATATTGTATTTATTGAAACAATTGTGAATATAAAGGAGCTGATCATTGAGAGATCAGTACATGACAAAGATACGCATGTATAAAAAATTAGAATAAGAATTCAACTTTGTTTGCATTGGTAGTTTGTCCTTTGTTACTTTAATTGAAAGGTGCTCCAAGTATTTAACATTATCATTAATTTACTAACTCAAAGAAGATCCTAAGTTGATTTTCGAAATATTGTTTGTATATGTAGTTCAAATGGCTGGGTCAATGATGATATACATGCACAAATGGTTAAGGATTTAATTAAACTTGAAGTTTCACTTTGTATGGGTGATCATGATAATCCCCATAATGTTTCAAATTATTCTGCAAGTCCTAACTCAATTATCAATATCGATATTATTAGACCAGACTCCTTCATCAGACCTTGAACTCGAGACTTTGTAATTGTGTGTGAGTTAATTATTCAAAAGAATATCTATTTTTTCATAGATTATTTAAACAATGTAAGTAGGACATTTATTATTATAGCATGACCCTATAAATTATTCTGTTATATCTCTTTTTAGTGTGCCACTATTGGGCTTTTTTAGTTCTCATACTTCTTTTGTTTTACAAGAGCTCTCATGCTACTAATGGTTTATGAATTTTGAATAAATAAAAGAGATGTATAACTTTAGTGTTTGTGTGGAACTTTTGGGGAGTGCAGGAGATAATGAAAGTGAGTTTATGTTTTATCTTTTTTTCAAGACTAATACCTCAATTTCGTCCTTGAATTTTAACGCATCGGCCAAATTCGTCCCTGAATTTTGCGAAATAGCTATTTAGTCCCTGAATTTACAAAATGTCAATCAAATCAGTCCCTCCGTTAAGTTGGTCTGTTAACGGAGGTGACGTGTAACGTTAA